>JAABUJ010000394.1_pt1 | contig 88707 bp, 110 predicted proteins | sample 5559131 | NCBI WGS metagenome assembly JAABUJ01 (sample SAMN10711875, study PRJNA513366) | rock metagenome | isolation source: Antarctica rocks | place: Antarctica: Victoria Land, Mt New Zealand nord | collected 2016-01-07 | reverse complement strand
CCCCCCCCCCCCCCCCCCCCCGCCCCCCCCCCCCCCCCCCCCCCCCCCCCCCCCCCCCCCCCCCCCCCCCCCCCCCGCCCCCCCCCCCCCCCCCGCGCGCCTTGTCGCAGAGGCAGGTGCGCGTGCCATTGGCCAGGTGCTGGCAGGTGCCGCGGCCGGAGCAGTTGAGCGGGCAGCTGTACTTGGTGATGCTGAGCGTGAAGCTGCAGTTGTGCGCGTCGTCGCCGTTAACGCCGACAAAGTACCGGCCTGCACGGCCGCGCGCCCACGGCGCCGACTCACCTTCAGCACCGCACTCGGCTGCGCTGCAGCTGCGCCCAAGCAGCGGCTCCCCCGACCTCGGGGTGCCGCCGCCGAGACGCGCCTTTGAGCAGCCGCCGCGCACATGCGCGCCGTCAGCAGCGCATGGGCGGCGTGCGATGCCCTGCGGTACGGTAAGCGGAGCGCGCGCGCGCGCCAACCGGAGGCGGGCCGCACCAGTCTGCCAGGCGCTGTGCGAGGCGTCGAAGCGGACCTCCAGGTCGCTGTCGCGCTCGGAGTAGTAGTCCCACTCGGGGCGGAAGTCCCACTGCCCGTAGCGCCACCCCGGCGGCTGGCCGTACTTGACGAACAGGCCGGTGTAGCCCAGGTTGGTGCCTGCGGCGCGCGCGGCGCCTCAGCCCGGCCAGGCTCACGCTCCAGCAGGGCGCGCGTCCGCGGGCGCTCCGTGCGCGGACGGCACAGGGCGCGCAACGCGCGGCGTGCGCTGCGACGGCGGTCCCCGCCCAGCGCACGTCCTTCAGCGCTTCTGTGGGTGGGCAGCAGGAGGATAACAACCCTGCCCTGAGATAGCCTGCCCTAACCCTGTCCTAACCCTACCCTGACGCACATTGCGTGTCATTCTCGGCGTCAACGTTGACGACGACCTGGTAGTCGTCGGCCGTGACGTTGAAGGAGTAGAACGCCCAGTCCTTGGGCGTCAGCTGCTCGTGCGTGGCGACGTAGGGCGCCGCTTGCGTCAGCCCGGCCGCCTCGGTCACGCGCGCCGAGCAGTCTTCAAAGCCGAGGTCTGCAGGCGGGCATGGTCAGAAAAGAGAGCACATAGAGGGGTTGACTGGCTTGCACAAACAGCCTCCCCACTCGACGGGTGGGGACCCTTCAGCACCGCAGACGTTGTGAGAGCAGACCGGGCAGCTCAGATGGTCGCTGCCCTGCAGGTAAGCTTGTCATGCACTGGGCTCGCGAGCAATGGCATGCAGTGCTTGCACCGAGCAGCCTCCTAGACAGTAACGAGCGCATGAGGGGGAGGGGGATGCAGGGAATGTTGGCGAGGAGCGGCGCTGGGTGCGCACTCTCATAGACGCTTGGCACCTGCGCGCGCACACAGCGTCTCCCTCAGTGCAGCTCGGCGCGCCCCCGAGCAGCGCGCACGCAGCCGCGCTAAGAACGCATCAGCCCGCAGACATGAGCTGTGAGCCCATCCCGCTCGCATGCAGCGAGCTCCGGAGCGCACCTTGGTCAGTGTGCGCGACCAGGGCATTGCACCAACTTGGAGGCCCGGTCACTTCCATGGCATCCGTCCCCCGATGTGCAGCGCTTTTGAGCAGAGCGCCGCGCACTGGCACATGGCCGCAACAGAGCAGCCGGAGTGGTGCACAACCCGTGGCATCCAACCCCGCATGTGCCCGGGCGGCACGCGTGAGCGCACGGCCCCAGCGCAGCAGCCGGCGGGCCGCATCACCCCCGGGACCCCGTCGCCACGCGCGCTGCGCGCACCGGCTTGGCGTACGGCGCCACGCACTGGCACACGCCCTCGGCGGAGCAGCCGGAGTGGCGCCGCGGGCCGCCGCCGCCGACCGGCGAGCTGCACAGCAGCTGCGCGCCGGCCGGCGTGAAGTCCGCGGGGCACATCGACGGCACCGCGCGCAGCGAGAACGTCAGGTTGGCCGTCCCGTACGCCTTCACGCAGATGAACGCGCCTGCGCCGCGGACCCTGGGCCCCGTCAGGCGCGCGGGCGCCCGGCGGCCGGCGCCCCCCGCCGCCGAGCAGCGCAGCGCCGCCTGTTGGCCGGCCGGGCCGCGGCGCACCGGAGTAGTCCAGCGTCTGGCCCGCCTTGTCAAAGTCGCGCTTGCTGACCTTCTTGACGACCGAGCGGTGCGTGCCGGACGACGTCTCCCGGAAGTCATACGTGAATGTTGCCGTGTCCAGCGCCTTGTCCTGCGCCGCGCCCCCCGCCCTTGCTCTCAAGTGCCCCCCGGCCTTGCTCTTATTGTGCACCCCGCCCTGGCTCTTATTAGGTGCCCCGCCCTCGCTCCATGCCGTGGGCAAGCTGGGGGCATAGGCTGGGCAGAGGCGGACAGAGCTGGCCCTGCTCGGCCGCGTCCGTGCCTTCCCGCCCGCCTCGCAGGAGCGCCGCCACGGACCCGCTCCGAACAAGCCCGGCACAGGCGGCGGGCTGGGAGCAGACAGGGGCGAGCGGCGCAAGCCGACCATGCGATCTGCTGAGCACCGCAAACAGGCCGCAAGGTGTGCCGGCCGCGCATCAGGTGAGGCACGGATCGACACGGGTCCGGGGCCGCAGAGCGAGACGGGCCGGGGGGCGCACCGCGCCCGCAGCGCCCCCGTAGAACATGCCATAGAGGTCTGGGTCGCCCGCGGCGTCCTCCGACTCGCGCGTCAGCTGCACGGTCAGGTGCTGCCAGGGCATGCCCGAGGAGCTGCGCGCGCGCGCGCCGTCCCTCGACGCGCCTCTAAGCACGGGGCCAAGCAGGGGCACGGCCCGTAGGCAGGGGCCTGTTTGCGGCGCACCCTCCGCCGCACTGCAAGAGGGCGGTGCAACACACAGCACACACCTGCTCAGCGCGACACAGAGGGCTGCCCCGAAGCGGCGAGGAGCTGTTTCCCGCTGCAGCTGCAAGGCGGGAGGGCTGGCAACGAGCAAGGCCTGGCTGAGCTGCACGAAGGCGACCGGGTGCCGCGCGCGCACTTGGTGCTCCATGCCAAGGGCGCCGCGAAGCACATCCACTGCGAGGGCTGCAACAAGTTGCATTGCCGATCCTGGCACCCGCGCGTCATGTCCTCCCCGTTGGCGGCAGCGCCAAACACGCCTGCGGCCGCAGCGCCTTCCAGTCACACCGGGCCGTGCGGATGCAGCCTAGCAGTTGAGCAGCGCGCTGCATGGGCGCATACGCATATCACAGTTCGGTCCGCCCCAGCCCCAGGCATTGACGGCAGGGAAGGCGGGACCGTCACAGACGCAGTTGGCCGTCCCGGCCACCGTGTGCCCATGGTCGTTGCACTCTGATGGAGGCGCGCGACACAAGAGGCTAGTTAGTGAAGTTGCTCTGCTGAACATCGCACACGCACAGCCGCGCCTTATCAATTAAGGCCACAGGGGCAGCAGCACTGCAGCCTCTGTGTGCTCACCCCCATGTGCTGTTGCGAGGAAGCTTGCCAGAGCAACGCCCAGCGCCCAGCGCTCGGCCCGTGCCGCCCAGCCAGTGCGACGTCCAGCGCGCATCATGGTGTGCCTTCTACATTGTCACAGCTCAGGAGCTCGCCACCGGCACTTTCACCTGCCTTCACCCGCAATGCAAAGCTGTCAGGTTGCTCTGGCCCGTAGACTGGGGTACGGGCGTCTCTGCATGGTAGTTTTCATTGAAAATGTGTTTTGTTTTGCAACCTGGTGATCCCGCATGTTCTCGGTGCAGCGCGCCTCTACAAAGCGTTACTGAAACCTGCATGCGTTGTGAGCTCTGACGACGACCGACATAGGCGCTCAACCAGCCTACACGAACAGGCACCGGGACACCGCCTCGCACACCAGCCCTGAAAAGCGCCTATGTGCAGAGCCCCGGTGGCAGCACCCCTTGCTCACTGGCTGCGCCACCCCACCTGCTACCCCAGAAGGTGCAGGACACCCCTGCCCTACCCTATGTTCTGCTCCACCTATTCCCGTCCGGGCGCAGCATGCGGAGGGCATGGCGGGCTTGTGGGCGCGCGCTGCGGACTCGCTGGCAGACACAGCAGCACGCCTCAGCTCACGCCAGTCCTGGTCAGCAGACAGCTCCACAGCGCCGCGCGCAAGCAGGCGGGCCGGGGTCGCGGGCAGAGCAGCTCGCGGCGCGGCGCGGCCGCCCGCGCCGCGCTACCGGTGCGCGGTGAGCGTGGGCAGGCCCCAGCCAGCCAGGAAGCGCAGCAGCTCTGGCGGCTGCGCGCGCTCCTGCTTGCGCGGCGTGGTGTCGCCGCCGCCGCCGCGGCCGCCCGGTGGCGCGCCCTGCCCGGCCTCGGCCGCGGCTGCGGAGACTGCGGCATGCGCGGCGGCCGCCTGCCGCGACACCGACGGCCGGCAGCGGATGGGCGCGCCATTAGCCGCGCTGGGCGGCGCGCCGCCCGCGGGCGCCGCCCACTTGGCGCCCGGCGCGCTGCCGGCGTCGCCGCCGCCGTTGAGCACCTGCCGCCGCGCCCGGCACGCCGCCCGCTCGCACGCTACACGCCTCGCCCGTGGCCCCATGCCCAGCTGCCTGGATCGGCCTCTCATATCGCGTCTCGATAGAACTGCCAAGCCGCATGGAAGGGGGCGGGGTGCGGGGACCGGGGCCACGGATGGCCCTGAGCCTCGAGAGGGCGCAAGCGGAGGAGCGAGGCAGCCACGCCCCGAGCATCCAAGTGAGCCTCTCTGTGCGATGTAGACAGGAGTACCCACCCACACCTGCTGCACATCTCCCAGTGCCCCGCTCCCCATGCCTGCCTGTGCATGCCCTTCAGGGCCCCATACGCGCCGCTCTCTGCCCGCCGGGCGAGGCGCGCGCCTCGCTGACAGGCCGCCTCCGCGATCTGCTGGCCTACCCGGGCGAGCGCGCCGCGCACCTGGGGCAGGGGCTGGCAGGCACGCGCGTCCAGCGCGGACCGCGGCGGCGCGCCCCGCCAGTCGCCAGGCGCGCGCGCATCGGTGTGCTCGGCGGCGACCTCCACGGCCGCGGCGCCCGCCTGCGTCAGCCGATTTGGTTCGGCGCGCTGGCTGATGCATGGCGGGCGGCTCCGCTCAGCGCGTCGGCTGACGCAGGGCGGCGGGGCCTCCGCCGCCGCACTCATCGGGAGGCCGCTTCCAGACATGTGGTGCACTTCCACAAGTGGGCTAGCACGTGCAAAAGCCAGTACACACATGTATCGCACAATCGTCAACACTGGGCGACCCAGACTTGCACCACCCTCCGCCCTTGGTCCTCCGGCCCCTGCTCGCGGGGGGGCCGCGGGGCGCGCGCCTGCGCGGGCGCGCCGGCGGCCGGGTCCCACGCCAGCGAGGAGCTGCTGTCGTGCGGGGCCGCTGCGAGCATGCCGCGCGGGGAGCGCAGGCCGTCCGCGTCCGCCGCGCCCTTCTCGGCCACCACGTACTCGCCTGCCCGCGCCACAATCTTCTCTACTTTTTTTTTTCTCCCCCCCAACTAACCCCTTCTATTTTAGATGCAATCCTCCCTTGGTCGAGCAGGCCTCTTTTTCACACACATGGAACCTTGCCTTCCTTTCTGAATGGGCCCGCCGCGCTCGGCGGCCAGCGCGCTGCAGGCAGCCCGGGCCAGGCGCCCGCGCCGCGCGCGCTGTCCTGGCGATGCAGGGCGCCTGCTCCGGCCACACTGACAGCGGCCGCTGGGCGCAGCAGAGAGCGCCTAGGGTTTAAAGAGCCTGACATGTCCAGAGAGCGGGCTGCGAGGCGCGGCGACGAGCAGACACGAGCGCCGCATGGGATGGTGCTGGGGCGCTGCAGGGGCGCTGCACCAAGGGATGGCAGCCGTCACGCGTCAGCAAGCTGCTGGGCGCGGGGCGCGCCCTGACCGAACGGCAGCACGGACTTGGTAAGCGCGAACACCGTCGGCAGCACCATAAACAGCCACACGTCCACCGCCAGCGTCACGTAGTCCACCGAGCTGCGCCGCCGGCAGGGTTACGGGTTAGGTATACCCTGTGCAGGCTCGCGCTCGCGCGGCACGCGCCTTGCGTGCGAATGCCCCGCGCCGCGCGTGTGCCGCAAGCATGGGGCACCACATCTGTCCCTATTGTTATCTGCATACATGTGGGCCACGCGCGCGCTAGCCATGCAGGGAATGTTAGGGTGTGTCAAGCAGACAGCAGCACAACAGGTGGGTGTGCAGGGCGCTGCGCCACGTCACGGGCTGCTCGGGCGTAAGCTGACACATCCTTATTGAGATACCCAGCCCAGTCACGCACCAGCGGGTGCAGGGCACCAATGGCCACATGGCACCACTTGGCAGGGCACCAAAAGCCTAACCTTAACGAGCGGTGCTGGGCGCCCGCACCGCCACATGGGCACATTGGGCGTATTGTACAGCCGCGGCCGCACAAAGCGCCGGCAGCGCTCGTTGCAGACAGCCAGGCCCACAAAGATGGGCAGCCCGGCCACGCCAAACAGCGTGACGAAGCGCAGCGCCGCCAGGCTGGTCGCTGCGCGCGCCCCGCCCCGCCGCCAGTGAGGCGCCATGCACCACTGCAAGCGGTGCTTGCTGGCGCACCCTGCGAAGGTAGGCACAACAACGTGGACGGCCTCTGCGCTCTACTCTGCACCACTAGCTGACTGGCCAGATCGCCAGCAGAGCAGCACACGCACTGAGACAGTCTTCGTCGCAACAGCCTCTGTGCGCGCCAGCAGGTGGGTGCGGCAGGGGATGTGCGCGCGCGCACCCGTGTGGTGGACGTAGGCGCCGACCAGCACCGCCCAGCCGGCGGCGATTCCCATGTAGAAGGGCGCCGTGGCCGGCAGCATCTGCGCCTCCAGCACCTGCGCGCAGGCGACGCCCGCTTCGGCACCTGGCCGCAGGGAGGCGCTGGGAGCGAGCGGCCGCGCTGGCAGCCATCCATCAGCAGCGTCCCAGGCTGCGAACGCTACGTCGGCCTCTGTACAGGAGGTGCACGCTCCCACACCAGCCCCGACTCTTGAAGTCAGACTGTGAAGTCAGAACTTGGACATGGCATCCCCAGTTGGCAATCAGGCGCGCCGTCAGGGCGGCCGCCTGAGCGGGCACATGCAGGGGCCTGCACGATAGAGCACAGCACCGCGACGGCCCGCGGAGAGCACGCACACCGCCGGCGCCCAAGCAGCACGCCCTAGCGCTGTGCGGCGAGCCCGCGCCGCCTCAAGCCCTTTGCATCACCGCCGCGCACCTTGAGGCAGAGCGCCACGGTGGTCCAGGAGAAGGCGGGCATGGCGCGCGCGTGCTTGAGCGCGTACGCAAAGTCGGCGCAGCCGCGCGCGTGCCGCTCCGCCTGCACCATGCGCGCCCACATGGTGCGCGCGAAGCCCGGCGCCTGCAGGTTGAGCATGTTGATGGGCGCCGGGATCGCCGCCAGCCGCGCCTGCGCGCGCGCCGCCCGCCCTGTCCGACCTGAGAACGACTTGCTCGTAGGACCGACCCACCTCCGAGCCCATGCTGCCACGCGGATAAGGCGCGACGCCTCAGCTGCATTGTCAGCTGCATTGAACCGTGTGGCAGTGAGCCGCGTGGCAGTGGACCGCCCAGCCCTCAACATGTGGGGCGCGCCTGGCCGCCGGTCTTGAAGTAGGCCTTGACGAACATGTGGAAGTCCTCCCCGATCGCGTCCTCCACCGTGTCCCAGAAGTCGATGCGCTCCAGCAGCGCGGCCGACATGGTGTAGTTGGAGATGGGGAAGCCCAGGCCCATGGGGCTGCCCAGGTTCTGCATCGCCATCGCTGCGCGCGGCGCCAGGGTCGGCATTGAAGCGCTCGGGACCGGGGCCGCGCGCGTCCCGGGCCAGCGGCCCATGCATGCGGGCGCGCCGCACCGGGTGACACAGACTCGAGCCTGCTCTGCGACCCCTGCTCGGCACGACGCAAGGGCACGAGCCTTCGCTGCAGGCGCGCTCGGGCCGTGCGTCAAGCAGGACAAGAAGCTGCGCAGCTCAGCTCATTGCCAGCATCACAGCGCAACACCCTGATCGCCCGGGCGCTGTGCGCACCGGACCACATGAAGTCGTGCACGCGCGTGAACACGGGCACCTCGTAGGCGTTGCGCTCGAACACGATCGGGGCCGCGTACACCTGTGCGCAGCGCACACCCACCCAGCTCGGGCTGGTTGTGCCGCTGGTTGTGCGGCGACTCACTTGACACACACGTGAACGCATCGCAAGCTGTGCAGCAAAAGTGGCACCCGCCTGTCACCCTGAGCGGCGACAAGCGGCGGAGCTAGCCTGCGTGCAGGCCAAGCTGGGGGGTGGCATGCCGCACGCGAGCGCAGGGGCGCGGGGCGCGCGCACCAGCAGGTGCGGGTCCGCGGCGGCCGCGGCGGCCCGGTCCACCTCAGCCACGTACAGCGCCGGCACCTGCAGCGCCGTATGTTCAAAACCCTCACCAGGGCTGCACGGCCCACCTCAGCCACATAGAGCGCCGGCACCTGCAGCGCCGGCCGCATGGCCAGAGCCCTCACCGGGGCTGCACGGCCTGGCCCGGGGCCGGTCTACCTTGCCCGGCGGCGCCTGCCCGCTAGCACGCGCCGCCTTTCACGCACAGCGCGGTGTGTGTGCGTAGGATAGTGCACTCGCAGGCCGCAGGCCTGGTGCGTGCACTCCTGCCGCTCAAGGGAATCCATCGCGATGCGCCTCTGCCGCGCCGGCAGCCGTTCCGGCGCCGGCGCACCACGCAGACCGGCAGGCAGCTTCTGGATACGGCGGACCAGCAGCAAGCGCAGGCGGCCGGTGGCACGAACCCTAACCCTAACCCTGCATACCACAGCAGCAAGCCCCGCAGCGCGGCCGCACCTGGGCGTCCGCGTCCATGTTGGTCATGAGCACGCGCGCCGCGTCCACGCCTGCGCACGCGCGGCCTGTCGCGCTCGGAGGCAGCGCCCGCCGCCGCCAGGCGCCGGACAGCGCCCAGCCAAGCGCGCCCAGGCGCAGCGCTGCAGAGGGCAGCGAGACGCGCTGCCGCCCTGTCTAACCTCCTGGCATGGCGGGCCGCCGCTCGCCGGCGGGCAATGCCCGAGCCGCCGCGGGCCGCAGCAGGGGGGGTAGGGTTTCTATTTTGAGCTCATGATTAGGGTTGGAGCAGCGCGCAGCGCGCACCAAGCTCGCGCAGGTGGTGGCAGGCGGCACGCGCCGCCCAGTCCACGTTGGACGCCTTGCCGGGCATCTCGCCCTCCAGCCGCGGGTGCGCCGACCACATCATGTGGCGGAACCTGCCGGCGCGCGCCGCGATCAGTCTTGCCCTATCTATCCCACCCTTCCCTAAACCACAGTCAGCAGCCGCCCGTTGGCGGCCCGGGCTGCGCAGCCGCCCGGCCGCGGCAGGCCCTGCAGCGGGCTCCGCGCCCTGACCGCAACGCTTGCCGCCCACAAGCTTCCAGCGACTCGAGCCCAGCCTGGCTCGGCCCCTTTGCGTGCGCGCCTGCCCCCCGACGAGGGGCCGGCCGGCGCCTCGCCGCTCAAGCGCGCACCGGCCGCTGAACTCGGCGATCAGCTTGAGCGCCTTGTCCGCATGGCCCGCCTCGCCGGCCTCCATGGCCAGCACCACCAGGTAGCGCTCGCGCGCGCACGGGTGCTCCGCCAGGCCCGCCAGCGTGCCCTTCAGCACGCTCATGGGCTCCTGCGCGGCATCGCGGTAGGGTTGAGGTAGAGATAGGGAGGCCGCCGCGCGTCAGCCTGCGCTGCTGGCTGCAGTGGCCCTCGGGCGAGAGCACCGCTCTGGAGGCTCTGGACGGTGCACGCCTGTGTGTCGGGCAAACATACACGCATGCCGTGCCCCGGGGGACCTGTAGGACCTCGCCTCCATGGGCAGGCGCCAGCAACAGGCAGAAAGGTGCGCCCTTAAACCACGCTCGCCGCGCCTGCACCACGGGCTGCTCGCGGCGCCGCCCGCGCCGCTCGTGCGGGCAGCGCCGCTCGCACGCTCGCCCCGGCCTGCGAGGCGGCTCCAGGATACCCTACCCTAGACCCGGCGCGCGCGCGCGCGCGCGCCTTGTAGTTGGGGATGACGAACGCGTGCAGGAAGGCCTGGCCCAGGTCCAGCGCAACGGCCGCCGCCTCAGCGGCGCCCGCTGCCGCCGCCTCCACGGCGCCCACCTTGGGCGGCGCCGCTCCCCGCCACCAGCACAGCCAGCTGCGCTGCCGCGCGGCCACCTCCTGCGGGCGCGGCCGCGACGTCGGCGCGCGCGCCCTGCCGCTGCGGCCCAGCCCGCGCGCGGCTGCAGCAGCGAGCCGCAGGTGGCGGGGCGGGGCGCGCCTCCGCATACGCGGGCGTCACGGGCACCGTGCGCGCCACCGTCCGCCGTATGCGGCCGATGATGGACACCATCCGCGCGAGCTGCCGGCCGCCGCACACGCGCTTGGTGCCAGCTCAGCGGTGGGTACACCGGGCCGCGAGCGCGCTTCGCGAACAAGGCAACGGGAGGCTGCAGCCTCAGGTCTGAGGGCGCGCCTGGGACAGCGACACGAGGACAAAGACGACCATGAAGAGCGCCACAAAGCTGAGCCATGCCGCCGGGAAAAGGAATGGCCCTAGGAAGGTGGACAGGATGCTGCCCCAGGTGAATGCCGGGATGATGAGCTTGTAGGCGAACAGGCCCTCAAAGTCGGCCGGCTGCATCGCTGCCAGCGCGCGGCGCCTACCGCGGCCCTGCGCACGCGCGGGCTCTGGCGCTTTTGCAGTGAGCCTGGGCAGGTGGACAGCGGGACTGCAGGGCGCGGACGGCGCACTACACCGCACCTAGCAACATGCTACACCGGGAGGAGCTGCGTGCAGCGCCTCTGCCAGCGAAGGCTGCCGTCGAGCTCGCTGAGAGCCGCCCGCTGCACAAACGCCTTTGCCACTGCTGCAAACGGCCCGAGCCGCAGCGCCGCGCGTCAGCGCCGCATCACGCCACCAGGCCCTGTCGATTTCGGTGCACCACGTGTCTCTCAGTGCTGCGCACTGCTCTGAGCTGTGCGCTGCGAGCTTCTGTACACAGTGCTGAGCCAGGGAGCGCAGTGCCCCTGTCAGCGGCGTGAAGCTGCGCCTCACCTGGCGGCCGACTCTTTCTTACTTCTCCCTAGATGGTGCGCAACGCCCACTGGTCCTGCTTTGCTTGAGGCGAGCTAGCAGTGACGCCCAGCGAGGCGCGCGACTTGCACTCCTTTTCCAGGCGACACAGCAGCTGCCAGGCCTTTCACCTTTGTGTGTAAAGAGCTTTCACGTTTGTGAGGTGAGGCGAAAGTGTCCGTTGCTCAGGCCGTGTTAAACCACACGCCTGTTTATAAAACCTAATTAGGCATGCAATGAGGTGCCACCACCCTTTTGGTGCGCTATTGTTGGCAGCTGTACAGGCATTTGCACTGGCGTTGCCATCCCGCTGACTAATACAGCTGGCCAGACACATGCCGCTGTGCCATGAAACATGAGCGCGCCATAAACTGTGCGAGGGTGGGTCTCCTGAGTGCCTGGGCAGCCAGCCAGCTTGCAGCAGCAACACAGCAGCATGTATTATTGAGCTGCTCCGGATTGTGCATGACTCTCATTTTACAGCGCGCCCAGCTCTGAGCAGCCATGCTGTGATACCTAGCCAGGGCTTGACACGATGCAGTTTCTGCCACCTTTGGCACGCGTAACCTGCACGAGCAGCCTGCATAGGGTCACAACAACTCTTATACCGTGGACAACCCATCAGGGACTCTCTGGTGCGCTTCAGCTGCACCGATAAGCACGCCGTCCGCGCTGAGCGCGCCACCACTGAGCACGCTGCTCGCTTTGGTGGCAGGCAAACGTTTGGAGGGCAGCTGCATAGCCGCATGCACACATCTAAGCCGCGTTCCAGGCGCAGCACCTGAGCTACACACGCCCTCTATCCCGTCTATTGCACATGTTTTGCAGGTCATCAGCGGTCACTTGCAGCTACTGTTCACACCCATAGTGGGCGGTTTTAGCAACCCGCTCACGCCCGCCCGCAGCCCTTGCTGCACTCCGTGCAAACGCTTCCGCTCTCACGGCTGTAGCACGCCGCATGAGGGCCAATTCAGGCGCTGCCGGCGCTACGCTGCGCCCTGTGTCCCGTTGAGCGGCCGCCTGCGCGCCAGGCACGCCCACACCTGGTGCCCCTGCCCCGAGCGCTTGCGCACCAGAGCACGCCGCAGGGAGCCAGCCGCGCGCACCAGGGCAGGGCGCCCAGGCGGGCCCACAGCGCGGCGCCCTGGCGGTATGCGCCATAGCTGGCGAGGAAGAGCACCGACAGCAGGACGGCGTGCACGATCAGTTTCTCCCACCACTCGAAGCAGTAGGCGGCGAAGGATATCTCATACTGGAACCAGAGTATGCGCACGCGCCTGCGCGCTGGCGCGGTCAGCGCGCCGCGCCCCTCCGAGGCGTGTGTGGCAGGCGCAGCGATGCTGCCGGCGCTTGCACAGCACACCTCGCAAGCCGCTGCAGGGGGGTGCGCGTGTGCGCGGGCGCCTGGTCACGCCGAAGGACGGAGGGGAGGCCCATACGCTACGCGCGGTCGTCCACCTGTTCAGCGTTCCGTTGCGGCACATTCGCGTCATGCTTCGCTGCGTGGCTGGCGACTGAGGCGACCGGCGCAGCGCATGTGCACGGCCGCACTTCACCGCCAGTGAGCAGCTGTGATGCCACGGCTTGATCTGTGCGTGTGCGTGTGCCGTGGTAGGGGAGCACTGTTGCCCTCAGCTTGCTTAGCGGCTTGACTCACAGTGCGTCTGGAGCTGCACTGCAGGGAGCAGGTTCTGCTAGGTTCTGTGCTGCAAAGACGGGACAGGCAGCAGGTGGCTTTTCGTTTGAGCGAAGCTAGTTCCTAGCAAAGCGGTTGCACCCATGGTGAGTAGCAAGGGCCCTGTTCATGATGGCTCTGCTTGGTGCATGACGTGCAAGAGTTTTCTGTTTTGGAGGGAGGCTGTGCCTCCGGGGGCAGGCTGAGTGGCTGCCACCTCGCAGGCTCTTCCCGGGCAGAACACGCCGGACGGGGTGCCGTCCTTCAAGCTGGTGCTTGTCGGCGACGGTGGCACAGGCGGGCGCCCGGCACCGCTGTGTGGTCTGACCGCTGGCTGCCTTGTTGCCTGCCAAGCATGGGTGGAGAAAGCGGCGCCTGCGGGCCCCAGAGCTCGGGGAGGGCCTGATTCCGTGTGTGGGGATTCTGCATCAGGCAAGACCACGTTCGTGAAGAGGCATCTGACCGGCGAGTTCGAGAAGAAGTACGAGCGTGCGCGCCCGGCCCGCGTCCCGCGCCGGTCGCGCCGCGAGGGGCGCGCAGCGCGCCCCATCAGCTGTGCCGCGCGCTGCCTTTGAGCGCGCGCCTGCCTGTGTCGCGCAGCCACGATCGGCGTGGAGGTGCACCCGCTGGACTTTACGACCAACCGCGGCAAGCTGCGCTTCTACTGCTGGGACACGGCCGGGCAGGAGAAGTTTGGCGGCCTGCGCGATGGGTACTACATCCACGGCCAGTGCGCCATAATCATGTTCGACGTGACCTCGCGGCTGACGTACAAGAACGTCCCGACCTGGCACCGCGACCTGTGCCGGTGCGGCGCATGCGAGCCGGCGACGCCCCGCGCGCGCAGCCGCGCCGCCGCAGCCGGCCGGCGCTGAGCGGCCGCGCCGCGCAGGGTGTGCGAAAACATCCCCATCGTCCTCTGCGGCAACAAGGTGGACGTGAAGAATCGGCAAGTGAAGCCGAAGCAGGTCACCTTCCACAGGCGCGGCCGCGCCGTCTCTCCTTCCCTGTGGCCCGCTCGAACACCCAGTCTGGCCCATGCTCGCGGCCGCCCTGGCGCAGCCAGTGGGGCGAGGCGTGCGCGCGCGCGCGCGCACAGGAAGAAGAACCTGCAGTACCACGAGATCTCCGCGAAGAGCAACTACAACTACGAGAAGCCGTTCCTGTACCTGGCGCGGAAGCTGGTCGGGTGCGCGCCCGCGCCCGCCGCGCGCGCTCCGTCTCTGCGCTGCACAGCAAGCTGGAGGGAGCTGGAGGAAGAGCTGGAGTACAGAAGCTGGAAGGATCGAGCTAGAGAACAAAGGTTGGAGGAAATATGCTGGATGGTGAATGCTGGTGGAAAGGTCCTAGAAAGGGAAAGCTGGGGAGCGAGCTGGAGGACGGCAAGCAGATAGAGGCGGCGCACACTGGAGCGCGGCGGGCGGCCGAGAGCGGGCGTGGCTGCGCGCGCAGGGATGCCAACCTGCACTTCGTGGAGCAGGTGGCGCTCGCGCCGCCGGAGGTGCAGATCGACGTCGCGCAGCAGCAGGCGTACGAGCAGCAGCTGGCCGAGGCGGCCAACGCGCCGCTGCCCGACGAGGACGACGACCTGCTCGACGGCTGAGCGCGCGCGCGCGCCCGGGGGTCGCCGCCTGGGGGGGCGCCGCCTGGGGGCCGCCGCCTGGGGAGCCGGGGCGGGTTCCTGGCCACTGCGCCGCTGCCCAACGAGGACGGCTGCCTGCTCGACGGCTGCGCGGCAGCGCGCCCGGGGGCTGCCTGCGGTCGCCTGGGGTTGCCTGGAACTGGGTTGCCTGAGGTCGCTGCGCCCGCGCCCGAGAGACGCGCCGCTGGCCGACTGGGACGGCGGCCTGCACAGCAAGCGGCTGGGGCCGGCCCGCGGGGCTGCTGCGCCCATGCGTGCGCGGCGGCGTGCGCGGCGGCGTGCACCTGGGCGGCCGCGGCGCCGCCTTGTGCGGGTGTGTTGGCCGTCGCCAGGCCGTACCCAACTGGCGCTTGGGCGGGTGGGGGCCGGCTCGCTCGCGCGCCCCTACATGAAGGCTCGCGGCGGTGCTTGGTGAGGGCGCGGGTGGGCGGCAGCATGGCGTGCATGGGTCCGCTGTGCGCAGCAGCAGTTGATGGCGGCGTTTTCCCGGCAGGCAGTTGTGCGCGGCTGGGTACTAGGCGGGCAGCGGAGCGGGCGAGAAGGGTTGCGGGCTGCGCTGGGTGCGGGGTGTGCTGCGCAGGCAGGGCGCCCGTGCAGGGAGCGAGGTCATAAACCTGGTGTAGGTGGTGCGTCCGCAGCACTGCCGTGAATGGCAAAGCAGGCACGCTCAGGCATGCACTTGCCGCCAGCGCGCCAACGCCGCGCCCAGCACCACTGACCGCCTGCTGCCAGGCATGACCTGAGCGCGAGCGCTGCTGCCTGCGCGCCTGTGGCAAGCCTGGGCGCTTTTAAGGAGGGCGGTGTTCATGCGGGCTGCATGCGCGCCGCGGGGTGCTGCATGAGTGCTTCATGGCTGTTGCTCGTCTTAGCCATGGCGCCCGGACCGCTGCGGTACGGGGTGGGTGCATGCAGGACGCTAGATGCATGTCAACCACGGGCCGGGCATAGGTTTTGTGGTCACTGACTGACGCGTGCCTGGTTCCACCAATGACCCTGTGAGTGACAGACATTGGGTCGTACCCACATTGCTGTTTTTGACACAGTGTTTTCCAGCCCCACTACGCTTATCCTGCAGTTGGAAGGGCCGGCTTGCAACATTTACCCGCTGCCAGGCACTGCACACAGCTCTGAACAGATCGCGGTTGAACCACATGTCAGTCTCAGATGTGCAGTGCTACACCATGCGCACACGACAGTTGTTTTGCATGTCGTGTTCCATGACGCCCTGAACCAATGCTTGTGACACACAGTTTGACCGAGCAGTGTACAGAACCGGGCACGACGGTGCCGGCCACCCCAGGCAGCGTGCAAACAGTGTGCTGGGCTACGCCTCTTCCTTCACTCGCCGCAGGGCCGCCTCCAGCTCCGGCAGCGCCTCGAACAGATCGGCAACCAGGCCGTAGTCTGCAACCTGCGCCCCCACACCAGCCCTCCTCTCGCCATGCACCCAGCGCATGCCGCACAACCTGTGGCGCCCCTGCCTGACACCCTCTTCTTTGACGCCATGCACCGATGAAGCAGGGAGCACAAGAGGGAAAGACGTCCCGCAGCGCCGGCGGTGTTCACACGCGCGCACATCATGCCCCACGCCGCCGCGAGGCGCCAAGCCAGGGGCGCGCAGCGCGCCCCGCCCGCCCGCCCGCCCCGCGCAGGGGGCGCCGCGCGCGGCGGCGCGCGCGCCTGGAAGATGGGCGCGTCCGCGTCCGCGTTGATGGCCACGATGCACTTGGAGTCCTTCATGCCGGCCAGGTGCTGGATCGCGCCCGAGATGCCCACCGCGATGTACAGCTCCGGCGCCACCACCTTGCCGGTCTGGCCGACCTGCGCGCGCCCGGCTGCAGGCCACCCTGAGTACCAGGCTCGCCACGCTGGGCGGTGTGACACTGGACCGAGCAGCGCATGCATGACGTGCGATGCAGACCTGCCGCGGCCTGGAAGGGCTGCTTTCGACGCATCATGATGCGCTTCGGGCCCGTGCGTGCCACAGCTCGCGCGCCTGCAGGTCGTTGCCCACAAATCCGGCGTCCACAGCCGCGCGCGAGGCGCCGATCGCGCCGCCCAGCAGCGCCGCGATGGCGTCCAGGCGCTGGAAGCCCTCTGCACTCTTCAGTCCGCGCCCGCCTGCCGCGTTGGCACCCCGCGGCCTTGCCTTCCCCAACCCTAGACCTCAAAGGTATGGTCTCCCCACCCGTAGTCATGTGGGAGGTATGCCATGATGGGCCAGTGAAACCATCTGCCCCGCCGTGCGCGCCGCCACCGGCCCTGCGCCTCGCCTGGCCGCGGCATGCCCTTGCAGCAACGCAGCATGCAGTGCTGGCTGCGCGCGGGGAGGCGGCAGCGCGGGGCCAGCAGCAAATCCTGCGCAAGCTGGCGGGCCCAGAAATTGGCGGGGCGCCGGACCTGCGACCACGACCTTGGCGGCGCCCAGGTCGGGGCGCTCGCTGTGGCTCAGCTCCTCGCCCACCCACTCCGCCTTTGCGCTCACGCCGTGCTGCGCCTGCCCGCACGTGCAGGTCAGCCCACTGCGTGACACAGTGAGTACAGCTCGGAACATGCGGCCCACTGGATGACGGCCTGCGGCCCGGCCGCTGGCGGCTTTGGCACCCGCAGGGCTGTGCGCGAAGGCCGCACTCTGGGAGGTAGAGCATGACATCAGCATACGTCAGAGCATGACGCCGAGAGGCCGGACACTACAAGCAGGGCTTTGGGGGGGGGGGGGTGCGGCCCAGGCGCGCCTGTGCTGCTCCCAACTCCTCAGCCGAGACAGCCTCGACCGGCGCAGCGGCGCCGCCGCCAACGGCAGCCGCCGCGAACGCCGTTGGCCGCACCTGACGCCGCAGCTTACCCTGGCTCACCATGCAGTCAGCACCATGCGCCGCTGTCTGGCAGCTGCTTGCTCAGAAGCAGCAGAGAGCTAGCTAGGGGATGCCCGGTGGTGCCCGGTGGTGCCACCCTCAGGCTTGTAGGTTCTGCACCGCGTGTTGCCAGAAAGCCCTGAAAAGGATCGAGCTAAAACGGCCCCACGACTTGTAACCTCAACACCCTCTGCGACCTTGCGCGGCCTTGCGCGGTCAGCACAGCAGCTACTGGCGGCGCGCAGGGAGCGCCCCTGCCGCAGCCACTGTCATGCAGCCCTGTTCCAGTGGGGCGCGCCCGGGGCGCGCCGTGAGCATGCGCGGCCCGTCCGCCGCAAAGCGCACGGTCTGCAGCACGTTGCCGGCGTAGAACGGGCGCACGACGGTTTCCGCGTCGACCAGCGCCACCACGTCGCTGGCCGGCTGCGCGTCCAGCAGCGCGGCGGCGCGCGGCAGCACGTCGCGCCCGAAGCTGCTGGACGGCGCGAGCACGTGCGTGAAGCCGCGCCTGCGTGCCGCCGCGTTAGGGCACAGCGCCTGATGACGCGAGTGAATGAGTGCCAGATGCATTCAACAAAGTGCGCCCGAAGCCGCTTCTAGGCGCAAGCATGCGCGGGAGGCTGCGCGGGGCGCTCAGCACCGGGCTCCCGCCTGGCGGGCACGCCACATGGCAGCAAGCTTCCGAGCATCACGGCAGCACGAGCTGCCACACTGCCATGTGACTAAAATGCTCTGTTTCAGGTGTCGTGCTCGTCTCTCATCCATTTCATCACATGCGTGCTTGCGGGTGAGCACGGCGAAGCCCGCCCCACCAGACTCCAGTGCTCTGTGACAACAAGTTCCATGCCCGTGACACAGCACGGCGTGTCACAGCTGTGCGGCGCCAGCCGCATGGCGCGCCTCCGCTGCACGTCCGCCAGCAGCGCGGCCGCAGGCTCGGCCAGGTTGTGCGCAAGGCTGGCGTCGTCCGCCACCAGCACCTGCGCTCGCGCCTGCTGCTCACGGCTGCTTGACCGCGCTCGCCTCGCGCAGCTCTGTTAGAGCGCGGGGGATCGACGTCGCCCCTCGCCTGGCCCTTCTGTGCCACAGGTGCACTGCATATTGAAGGCCCCGTCTCCAGCAACTGCGTACTGAAAGGCTTTGTGGTATGAAGTCTCTGGTTTGCGCAGCTCCTGGCCTACTGCCCCGTCTCACTACGGCGGCACAGGCCACAGTGGGATGGTCGGGTGTTGGGGTGCAGGTATTGGGCAGACTGTGTGCGTCCATGCTCCTGACAGGCTTGAAAAGACATGATGCACGAGTGGCAAAAGGGCAGGCCTGCATGACGCCAAGAACGCCGCGTGCGCTCTGCGCGATAGCGTCCAGGCCCTGCCCGGTCACGAGCAGGGTCACCGGCGCGCCCAGCTGCGTTGCGGCAGTCACGGCGCTCAGCGCGGCGGGCGCCAGGCGCGCGTCCTTATGCTCCGCAAGCACCAGCGTGCTGGCCTGCGCGCACCGAGCGCGGTGCGTCGGCGGAGCTGGAGAGGGGCATGCCCTGTGCGGGCAAGCACGCACACTGCCTGCATATGCGTACTCTCCATTTTGCCAAGAGAAGGGCGCTTGCTCTGTCACAGGCATGGAACGCAGTACAGTGTGCCCTGGGCGCACCTGAGCAAGCGAGCGCAGAGAAGCACAGCAGTGCAGCGAAGCGAGACAATTCCATCTGCGCATGTGCTGCCCTGCCCGCCAGACGCCCGCCATGTTGGCCCGCTCCGTTCTAGTTCCTAGCCTAGCCTAGCCTAGCAAGAGCCAAATCACAAGCAAGTCTTCCTCGACAGGGTTGCACAGCGTTACTGGGCACCGCCTAGTTCCCAGAATTGTTGTAAGCATACAGGCCTTCGGTCCTTGTGCGCTGACGGTGAGCTTGCCTGGCGTCGATCACAACATGCTGCGACACACAGGAATGAATTGTACAGCAGGACTAGTGCAAGAGCCAAACACCTAGCTCAACACCTTGACCGGAAACAGCCACGCGTGGCAGCTGTGTGCACAACACTTTCAACATCACAGATTGCAAGCCTGCACCGTCATGTTGTCACTCTGTGCAAGTGCAGATCTGCAACTGCACAGACGATCAGCGCCCGTGCGTGAAACGCCACTGTGCTTTGAGCACAGTGGCTGTTTGCGCCGGTGGCTGCTAAGCACTGTGTGCACATGAGAGCGCGGCGGGCGCAGGCAAGGTTGCCTTGCAGGAAGCCCCCTTGAAAACGAGGATATACAGCGACAAATTGGGCCGCAGCATTTAACTGTCTACCAATAATAATGATGTCTGCCCCGCCCACACAGCAGAGGACATGCGCAGGCGCGCCGACAGTGCTGCAACCTACATGGGGCAGCCGACCGATGCCTTTGCACAGCCTTGGCGAGCCTGCCCGTCAAGGTATGTGAGGCGCACGATGAGGCGCACAAGGGCCAGGCATGTGGCTGCTAGTTTGGCACGGGCAGCATAGCACAGCACGCAGCTACAAGCTTTGCATGCAAGGCCCATTCGGCAGTGAAGCGAGGCACCAGCAGAACCGGAAATTTGCCTGCCAGCGGGCAGCAACAACCCACCAAGGCGTCCGGTGCTGCCTCAACACGCAGCCACAAGCAGCATGCTGAACATTCACCGGCCACTTGCCAGGGGCATGCTCGGCCTGGCGAATGCGTCTGCTACCAGCAGACGCCCAGCAGTGCCACCATTGACGGCTGCAGCGGCCGCAGGCGCACGGTGCGCACCCTCGGCAGTTCATAGCCGGCACGGTATGACGCCACTGTGGTGTCTGGCGCCGCCGCCGCGCGCCTCTGGCACCGCGGGCTTTGGGCACAGCTGTGCTGCCGGTCGAAGGCCCCCCGCGCACGCCAGGCAGCGCGACCACCGCGGCGAAGTTGAAGATGCTCCAGCGCTATCAACGCCCGTGCTGTGCACGCGCACCTGCTCCCAGGCGCCAGGCTCAACGTCGGAGGTGAACAGACAGGCAATCCTGGCTCTGATACACAGACAAACTTGTGCACTCAGCGCCCAAAACTCTGGTAACATCTCAGTCTGCCGCGCCCCACCCTCTGTACCGCCAGGTGACGTGTGCCTGGCGCGAGGACGCTGAATTGCCAGCTCGGCATGTGCAGGCGCAGCAGGAGTGGGCGGCGCAAATGCTCCCTCAGCTTCGCCTATTGGTCAGCAGCTGTGAGCGTGCAGGCGGGGGCGGCAGGTGGATCGCCTCAGCTGGCACCGCGCCAGGGGCAGTCCATGGCCCGCACACCCGACTGCACCTCTGTCTACTAAATTTGTCGTCACCGGGAGCTGCTCGCCTGACTGACGCTGCCTTGCCTGAACTAGCACACATGAGCATTTGGTACGAGTGGACACTGGGAGCGCTGCACTCAACATAAATGCATGAGATCCCCAACCATGCTTACTACTAACCCTGAGACCTTATGAAGGCGCGAGGCGCCTGCGGCGGGGTCACCTTCGGCGGGGCGCACGGAGCGAAACGACGCGTACAAGGTACACCTTATTGGAACACAGGGCCTTGTCCCGGCCAGCTGGTAGCCGGACAGCGCGGCGTCCATGTCTTGCAGCAAGGGGCAGCAATGAGCGGCGACTTGTCAAGACCACAACCAAACAGGTTGAAAACAGCACACAGACATGTCTCAAAGACTGAGACAAGCAATTGTAAAGACATCCACAGGAGGCTGGCTGCGTGCACAGCCAGAAACTTGAGGTGCGCACCTGCACGCTGGAGTCAGGATCACAGGCACCATAATGTCCTGGACAAGTTGGTGTTAGCAATTGGCATCTTGGGCATGCACAAGTGAACCTGTTACAACACCCATCCGTGTCCTCATTCACAAACCAGCATGCACTAACAGACGCGCAGCAAAGTCATTATGCCAGTTCAGACAACATTTTCTGCCTCAGTGTTTGCATTGGCACATGCAAATCGGCATGCAGATAGCAGGCCCCTGCTATGTTCCTGCGTTGACTTGTGCGCCGCCAGCATACACTCCGAGCAACTGTGGAGCTGTGGAAGTGAGCCAAAGCGGCACTCGGCGCTGCAGCAAGGAAGCTCGTACAAGTCACTCATACAGCCTGCGAACCCACGCCAGCACAGCTGCATGCAGTCAGCATGCAAACATCCTTAGGGCCATACGCCACAGAGCACCATGTCAGGCAGGCTTGCAGCAGGATCAGCTGTAAACAAAGCCGCACCATGGCAACAAACAGGCCCTCAAACCCATTGCACAGCACGAGCCAGGTACGCGCCTGTGCCCCCAAGAGGAGCCTGACACGGTATACGACTGTGCTCAAGCGCCCGGCCTTGAAGTGGTACCGCTCCAGGGCCTGCCGCCGCGAGAAGCGCGCCTGCTGGCCGCCCCGCTCCGCCAGCCACGCGTCCAGCTTGCAGCCTTGCGCGCCCAGCACAGCCATGTCACCGGCGAGGTGTCACACGCGAGAAGCTGACAGTCACCGCAGCGACGCAGCCACAGATGCAGCAGGCTGTGACACACATGAGCGCGTGCTGCTGGCGTCGGTTCTGCGGTGGCGGCCTTGTTGCTGGGTTTGCGTCACAGAGGCAGCAGGCCAACCGAACAACGCTTTATGCGGTCTGCTGGTGCTGGCGTGGCTGTGCGGCTGCCTTACAGCTGCAAGGCGAGAAGGGTGACGGTCCCGGCGCTCTGCAAAACTCTCCGCCAGACCTCTCGCCTTTGGCGTGCTGGGATGCTTCAGACAGCGAGCTGCGCCTGACAGTGCCGCGCAAACCAAATATGCAAGCCGATTTGGTCGGGAACAAGACTGCCCGCACCCTGGATGACCAGCGCTTTGTGCAAGCGGAAGTAGGCGGCCTTTACGACGACCCAGACGCAGTAGAGCATGTAGCGCAGGATGTATGGTATGCAGGTGTACTTGAACCACACCGGAAGGTACCACAGCGTGGACAGGACGGTCTGCGGCTGTATGGTGCCATCGCGGGCAGTAACCTCCTTCCACTGCCGCAAGTACTCTTTTTGCACATCACTGGCGCTCCTGCGCGTGCACGCACAGCTCGTGCGCCTGCCGTTTAAGCAGCTCCGCCAGCAACCTTGTTGGCGCAGAAGCAACCGCAGGATGCACGCACTTGTACTTGTTGTATGCCGGCTTTATCTGTGAAGCACTCCCAGACGCACTGGCTTGCGCTGCCTGCCTCCCAGAAGTGCTCGGCGTGGCAGCCAAGCTCCAAGCGGCACGCTGCCTCCAAAAGCACGCCCTGCAGAGCACGCACTTTGGTTACCGCTTGCAATGCAGTGACACATACATGCAAGCAAATTGCAACTGGCTTAGTGCAGAACGCACTGTGACGATGGCTTCAGCAACACGCACGTTGGCTGGGGTGCCGCCAGCCAACTAGCGTGCATAACTGTTCGGCTGTGTGGCCTTGGTGCGGCTTGCAGTCCGCAGTCTACTGTTCAAGACACGCTGACCGTGCTCACGCGGGGCCTTCAACCTCATCACAGCCGACAGCTACCCTCTGTCCATCCTGGCAGGGTATTGGCCACTGCTGCGCATGCCTGCAAGGAATTGACAATGATATACAGGCATGACAAGTAACACGGGGTGGCGCGACTCTTGGTGGACATGCAGGCTACTAACACGCTTGTACACTACCGGCGCTCGGACATGCGTTTGCTCATGAAAGGCATGCATTATGCACGACTCGGCAAAGATAGCAGCCCGCCAACCCCCCACACACTCCTGGCTTTATTCCTAAGGCCGCTGGCGGGTTGCCATACGCTGCGCCGCTGACTGCCCTGCCGCGACTGCCTGCTGCAGCCACGACGTGCCCACCTGCAGCCGCATCTGTGCACCCCGCACACCACACAAGCGTGAGTGGTCTCTGCATGCGGTGCCCGCACACAGGTTGTAGCTGCATGTCATTTACCACGTTTCAGCACTGCACGCTGCATGCGCGCACTCAGGCACGCACGCCGCGCTTGCGCATGACGGTGTTCCAGCCTCCCTTTTTACAACAAAGGCTGCTCAAAGTCATCAAGATACGCTGGGTACTCACAGGGAGTGTGAAAGGCGAGGGCAAGTGCATGAAACATAAGGCGCATGCCTGGTCGGTGGGCTGCCGATACAGGTAGGCGGCGCGTCGCAGCACGCCCGCCAGCGGCCCCTCCAAGGTCACGCCGGGCGTGCCTGCCTCGCCCAGCCTGCACGCCGCACCGTCCTTGCTGTGACAAACTCACACGAGTAGTCGTTGTGCAGGTGCAAGCAAGTGTCAGTGTCTGGCAGTGGTCGTGACGCATTTGCCAGTGCCACCTTGAATCACTCCTTCACTTTGGCACCTCGCTCACAACATGACATTGCAGGGGGACTGCTCAGAACCATCACAGCACCATCCGCATGACAGTGCTTGACACTGCATGCGGCACGGTTCAGCAGCAGCAAGCGGGCCGCTCCGCAATGCAGCAGGCAGCCGCGCGCGCTGGTCACAGGGCGGCGCGGCGACCAGCAGGGGCGGCGCGCCGGATGCCGGCGGCGCTGAGCAGCGGCAGCAGCGGGCTGCGCTGCAGCGCGGCGGCCAGCGGCGCGGGCGGCGCGAACGGCAGCGCGACCGCGCCGTCGCGCCGGCCCAGCGACATCATGTCGCCCAGGTGCTGGTACTGGAAGCGCAGCAGCGGCCGCCGGTTGATGGCCGCCCACAGGTTCCAGGCCACGTAGTCGGCCTGCTGGAACGCCACCTGCGCGCAGCAGCGGCCGCCAGTCGGTGGCCGCCCACACAATTCAAGCAGTGTAGTCCCCATGCTGTGAGGCCACCTGTGCGCGGACCCGGTGCCCTCGCCCTCGTGCCCAGCACGGCAGGCCCACGCAGGCAGGCTGGCACCCGAGCCGCCCGTGCGTCACCCGCGAGGCACACGCCGCTGGGCGGCAGCACAGCCCGCACTCTCCGAGCCGCCCCTGGACTGCTGCCGCTCGCTGCGAGCTTCAGTACTTACCGCGCAGGCCACCAGCGCTCCTGACGCCAGAAACAGGCGGGGATTCGCAGCGCCCACATACTGACCAGTAGGTCTGGTCCACACCATCCTGGCACACTTTGCACCCAGCACATGCCATTTAAGTCAACAAGACGCGAGTGGTCGACCCACATGGTTCATACACATGGCAACAGCAAGTGTCCTTCATGTGTGCCAAGGCAGAGCGTCGCCCTCCAAGCCGCGCAGCAGCGCACCTGTGCAGTGTTGGGGAATGCAGCGCCGGCAGCCTCAGGCCCCTGCACAGCGGCTGGGCCGGCCACGTCGCCGAGCGCAAACACGCGCTCGTGGTTCACCTGCGCATCAATTGATGTGTTATACGTGTTAGTCATACCATACGTGAGCACGCGCGTGCAGGAGCGGACATGCATTGGATGCTTCTGTCGGAGCAAAATGTGTACAACTGGAATTGGTTACAACAGAGTGTAAGAAGGCCTACATGTATGACAGGCAGTTGGGGCATGCTGTGATGGGCATGGTTGCAACCAGGACTGGCCAGGGGTCGCGCCACGCGCAGCATCGCATCGGTTTCGATGGCGCCCTTGCCGTCCGCGGGGAAGGGCAGCGCCAGTCGCCCGCGCTTCACGGTGCCCGCGTCGCTGGCGTTCTCGCTGCTTGTGGCCGGCGCGCCTCCGGCGGTCCACAGCACCAGGTCCGCCTCCAGCGCCGGCTGCCGCGCCTGCAGTGCGGATAGGGTGAGATCAGGGTTTGGGTTAAAGCTGCACTGCGCTCGTGCGCACCCGGCTGCGCACTGGGCGCCCGTGCGCCAGCCCTGTCTACCACTTCTACAAAGTTACACACTTGTTTTTGCAATTTCAGTCTGCTGACCAGCGTCCTGTTCACACCAATGACTGGCAGCAGCCCAGCGGGGCGCACCTCATGGCCGGCGCGGCTGCTGGCCTTCAGGTGCACCAGGCGGCGCCCCGCGTCCGGACCGGCGTCAGGCGGCCCCGGCGCGGCGCGGGCGTCCAAGCGCTCTACGCCGGACACCAGCGCGCCCGTGACCAGCTCCACGCGCTTGGCCTGCAGCGCGCGTCGCGCCGCCTCACGCTGGCCCGCCGGCGCGCCGTCCAGCATGTCCTCGCCTGCGCGCGCAGCCGCGGCCCCACAGGCGCGCTTACAATTTGTGCCATGCACCGAAGGCTGAGCATTGCAGCCTGTGAGCGTGCTGTAGTGGGTCATGACAGATCGGCTGCCAGAAGCTGGCAGAGCGGCGCATGCGCCGGCATAGCACCGCACCGCTACGCTTCCGGCCCTAAGTCACCGCGGGCACATATACCATCTTGCTCACCACCTGCCCCTCAGCACGCAAGCATGCAACAGGGCCAAAACAGCCAGAGCCATACTTGCATCACCAACGCGGCGCACTGTGTGAGCGTCGCATGCCATACGTCGCGCTGATGCTCTGCTGCACTGCAGGGCACAACCCATGCACAGCATCGCCGCGCACCTGCGGCCACGATCTTCACCCGCGCGGCGCCGCCGAAGCGGTCAGTCAGGCTGGCCGCGAGCTCCACGCCCGCGTAGCCCGCGCCCACCACCACGATGTCCGGCACCGCGCCCGCCGCCTCCAGCGCCTCCACGCGCTGGATGACCTGCCGGGCAGCAGGGCCGTGGCTGAGGCGGGGCGGCCACGGAAGGGGTTTCGCCCAGCGCTCAGCGCTTGTGGTGAGGCTCCGCCTGGCAGCAGCACGCCCTTCACGCGCACGGCCTGCGTCCATCGACCGCATGCGACGACCTGCCCACCGGGCAGGTCGTCGCAAGGCCAATGCTGTGCCCGTCACGACCACTCTGTTGATTGCATGCATGCTCGTCAACGTCGAAAGTCAGGCAATGTTACGCCTCCTCTTTGCCTGCCCCAGGCAAGGTTTGCCAAGTTCCTGCACAAGGCTGCTCGCCCCAGCCGCCGCACCCGCTGCGCATCGTCAAACGTGCAGAACGGCAGCGCCAGCTCGCGCACGCCCGGAATGCCGAACGTGGCAGTGCGCGAGCCCAGCGCCAGGACCAACCAGTCGTACTCCACGGCGCCCCCATCCGCCAGCACCACCCGGCCGCCTACACACAGCATGGATGTCCATACATGAACCTAACAACGCAAGCAAGCGTCCTTTGCACCGCCGCTCCGCTCACAGGCGCAGAGGGCTGCTTGTGCGTGCCGCGGGACAGGCGCAAACACGCGCAAGCGAGCCACTGCAGTGCACTCGAGCAGCCAGCGTACACACGCCCGTGATCTCCAGGTCAATGCCAATCTGTATGAGGGAACACGCTAACGCATGAAAAGGCAGGTAGCAGGTATGCATTGTATAGGTGCGTACAGGCGTGACTGGAATGCAGCCTTCTGCGAGCAGGTGCGCACCACTCGGAGCGCCGTTGGTCTGTGAGGGCGCCTCCTCCTCCACAGCGCTTACGCTTCCCTGAAAGTTGTATGTGCGCGTTGGCGGAATTCTTTGTTAAACCTAATTTGCAAACGGCAGTAGCCTCCCAACAAGCGGGGGCGAGCAGAGTGACAGCCGCTGCCGACGCGCCGCTGTTGGCGTGCCGCACGGCAGGCAGTGGAAGGCTGCAGACACCATGGTGCAACTGAGTGCCAGGCCCAGCACCTGGACAAAGTTGACGGAGTAGGGCGACAGCAGCTGCATAAACGGCGGCGCGACCTCCTCTGGCGACGCCGCGCCGTTCACCAGCTCATACAGCAGCGGCTTGAACACAAAGCGCTCGCTTTGGTCGATCAGCGTCACCTGCCACCCAGCATGTGCAGGCTTGGTTGTGAGTGCAGGCTAGCGGTTGTTGACAACAGCCACTCCTCGCCGCACACCTGTGGCTTTGAGCCCGGCGGCCACAGCAGGCTCTCCAAGCGCACTGCTGTGTACAGCCCGCCGAAACCGCCGCCTAGGATGCAGACACGGGGCCCCTTGCCGGCCGCGTGCCCTGCGGATCAGGAAAGCAAAGGTGGTCGTTTCAGTGCTCCAACACCAAGCAGCGTCCCAGGCACGCAGCCTACGTGTCCGTGCACAGGTTTGCACCTGTAAACGCAGCTGCAGAGTATCCTGACGCAGTGGCAGCGCAGGATGCAGGACCTGCGCTGCCCCTGCTTGCGCCTCCTCTCCTCTTCTTTGTGCCTGACACAGCAGAAGTTTGTGTAATAAGTACAGATACGCTTCAGCTGATAAAGCTTCTATCTATACACACAGGGCCTCTACCTGTAGACCGCAGGATGCTGCTGGCAAAGCATATGCACCGTCGAAGTGGTGCATGCATGCATGGTGATTGCCGGGCTGCTCCACTGCCTGTTACTGCAAGTCTGGCAGACAGTTCCAGTGACTTCAACATCGTTGCTTTGCCACTCTGCCCTCCTTCACACGTGAGCTAAGACAGTGTTGCAAGCCTCCACGCTGCAACTGCACTTACTGCACCATACTGAAAGATGGCTCACACTTGTTTCGAGACTGTGGAGTACAGGAAGTAGACTTCAAAGCTTCATCGAGCGAGTAAGCCTCCACGCTCTACAAGAGTTGCAAGCACAGAATAGGGTAGCAAGGCACACACGTTACATGCCATGGTGATTTGAAGGCAACTATGAATGCACCTGCTACTTGACAGCCCTTTGACAGACACTTCGCTGACTGGTATTATCAGACACTTAACGTTTGCTTGACCACATAATTTTACGCAAAGCAACATGCGAAAGACAAACACCCCGGTCAGTGCTGGGACGGGACGCAGACACACAGAGGCAGTTTTGTGCACAAAGTTTTAGGTGTCTAAGTGCATGCGGCAGCGTCCGCCTCCTCTCTCCTCGCCTGCTCTCTCCTCGCCTGCTCTCTCCTGGCCAGGGGCGAGCAGAAGTGGGAGGCGCGCTCGCCCAGGCGCCCAGTGATGGCCGCCCACAGCAGCGCTGCGGTGAGCAGCACCGAGCCGATGAACGTGGCGAGGCACACACCAGCCACAAGACCCGCGGGAGGCATGCCTGCTGCGCCTGCGCGCGGGCAGACCGACCACTGTCAGCCGTGTCTCCAGTGGTATGCCATGCAAGCACATGGCGCCCCTGGCTTGTGTGCGACATGTCTGCCAGCATGATGCATTGCACGCCGTCTTGTCTAGACAACTCGCGTCTTATTAGTGCATACACGACCGCATGAGATCCACAGGCCATGTGTGCTCTGCATGTGCATGCCAGCCACACAGGAGACGGCTGCGCACCACTGGGCGGCGCCGCGCGTGGAGCGAGGCCGGAGCGCAGCGACGCAACCGACGCATCGTCGCCGCCGCCGCCGCTGCCGCCGCTGCTGCCGCCGTCGCCCCCTGCAGAGCTCGTTGCCGCGCCAAACATCACAGCGACTTCCGCTGGTGCGAGTGGCCGCACGCGCGCCGAGGCGGACGGCCGCCACGCCGGCGGCCTCACGGCTGCGCCCTGGTCGCTCCCCGCCGAGGCGCCCGCCGCCCCCTGCCCGCCGCCCCACGGCATGGCCGGCGGGGCTCCCCCGCCATGGCTCCCCCACTGCGGCGCTGCCCCACCGTGCGCTTGGCCGCCCGACTGCGGCGCGTTGCTGTCACCGCCGCGGCCGCCCCCAGACCCGCCCCCGGTGCCCGCCGGAGGTGCCGGGCTGTCTGACGATGCGTCTGGCGCGGGCGCGGGCGCCGCGTCTGCATCGGCCGGGGCCGGCGGCGCCGCCGGCGGCGCGGCCGGCGGCGGCGCGGCCGGCGGGTCGTCCACGAGCGCATCGAGCGCGCACACGGGCAGCGCGGCGCCGTCGGTGGATGACACGGTGATGAAGCGCGCGGCCATTATCCGCGTGCAGTTAATCGGTTGGTTCAGGCGCGACACGGTCAGCAGCACTGCTGTGCATATCGGGTTGCCGCCTGCGTACACCGACAGCTCCGCGGTCGTGCGCGCCGCGCGCACCTCAATCTTTGCGCCTGCGCGAACGACGCGCGTGTCGGCAGCCGCACTCCATCTCCAACGATAGGCACTTGAGGCACTGACCCGGGTAGTGAGTGGCCCGGGAGCACTGTATCCATAGGAGCAGGTGCCTGGGCCCATTGATACACACAAAGAGCAGCGCTCCTCGACTGCAGAGCTTGACGTATGCACCAGGCAGCGTCGGATGGCGGGTGAAAAGAAGCACGCCAGCTCGAAGCACAGGTGGCGCGCACCGGTGCCCGGCACGGCCATCGCGCGCAGCACCACGCCGCGCAGCTGGTATGTCTGGCCCAGGTCGATGTTCCAGTAGGTGAGCGGGCTGGGCACGGCCGGCGACGCGCAGTTGAAGGGGTCCACGCGCACCATGCCCCGCCCCGCCGCCATCGACTCAAACTTCCCCGCTGGTGTGCCTGCAGTCGCGGCGCAGCCACACACGGGCTTGCAAGGCGCGAGTGACGGGCCTGAAGGAAGGTGTACAACATTCCCGTGCAGGGCTGGTTGCGCAGTGCGGCCGCCTCCGCAGCCTCCCTCGCCTACCGCAGAGCAGTTTTCCTGCCGTGGTGGCCTCACTGCAACTGCTATCCTGAAGTTTGCGCTCCAAGCTGAAAGCATCTGGTAATCAAAGCTATCAAGCGCCCGCCACCAAAGTGCTCGGCACTGCGCCGCGAGCTCCCGGCACAAACGCACGCCATACAGTTTTTGCCAACACCTCTGGTGGTCTGAAGGGAGCTTGCCAGCTTGTGGGCTCTTCAGCAGGCTGCCTTGCTACTATGCAGGCAGCTAAAGGGAGCCAGAGGTCATGCCAGCAGTTCCGAGCCACGTACTGCCAGTGCGGCTTCCGAGCTGGGGCAGACCTTGGTGCAACCGAAGTGGCGCGTGCAGCCTGGCTTTGCCGCCCAACCGTCATCATGAAACACAACTTCAACCACTGGCGCGGGAGACTGCCAGCAGCCACCGGCGCCGGGGTGGCAGGGCCAGCGCTGGCCCGCACCGGTCGTGATGGAGTGCATTATGTCCTTCGCCATGCCGGGGAGCGCAGGCAGGTCGTTGAGTCCCGGCATCGACCACGCCTGGGCACTGGCGTGCCCAAGGCCTGCCAGCGACACGGTCGCCAGCAACACGAGCGGTAGCAGATCCATACCGGCAGCTGCTCACATCGCATGGCTCCAAAGCGTCGAGAGAGTCGCTGTCGTGCAGGTTCCGTTAAGAATTACCCCAGCAGGGTAGTAATCCCTCGGAAGACAGTTTCAGTGCCAAGGATGGTTGTATATCAACTAGACAGTGAAGAAGCGGAGCCAGACACGAACACAGCTTGCAGCGCACCAGCTCACTCACCTCCAGGCCCACCGACCACTTCGCTACCTTGCCACCCACAACAAGAAGGCACTTTGCCAACGGCCAACACTTCTCTGCACCACGCAAATTGCAAGGTGCCACGTGACCCAGTCCTTGACAGCCCCACACGTACACACAGCTGCAGCAGGTTCTTGTGTCAGGGGTGGTGTAAGGTCTTGAGGCGCATTCACCGCTGGCTGCAAGCGTGCACCCTGCTCATGGGTGTGCAGGCTGTGGGGCAGCAGCAAGGCACAAAGGCACTCCCACTCGTGCGAATGGATATCACACGCAACCACGCTGGCCAAATAGCTGTACAAGCCCGAAGCCGTGCACTGCGGAGCTCGGCCCTTCACCGCCGAGCTTTGCTTCTGACCGAGGCGGCCTTCTGCCACCAGACCCGGGCTTCTGCAGCCGGCACACGTGGGCGGGGCAGCCTCAAGCACAGAGCACCTGTTGCAGATGCCAACACAATGATGCGCCGTGTCGGCAGGCAGCTCGCGCGCGCCGCTTTGCCCGCCAGCCGCTCGCCGTCGGCCGAACGCGGACCAGCTCCGCGCGCGCGCGCGCTCGCCTCACGTGGGCGGCTGCTGGCAGATCGGGCAGCAGGCCTTGCGCGCGAGCCACTTGTCGATGCAGGCGCGGTGGAAGCTGGCGTGCCCGCACGGCAGCCGGCGCAGCACTGCGCCCGCCACCAGCTCCTGCGCGCGCGCGCGCAGCGGCTCGGCGGGCGGCTCGTCATGACCCAGGGCGTGCGCGGTGTGCACGCCGCGCCGCGCACCGCGACACGGGCAGTCTTGCTCACAGACGCCCGCCACAAGGAACCGCAGACGGCAGAGTCAGTCGACGCACCACTGAGCGGTCATGCGCTACTGCCCCAATCCGCGCATGGAGGCAGATGCGGCACGTGTGCAGATAGCTCCCATGCGCGCACGGCACCGCGACGCCGACAAATGCATGAGTCCCAGAACCCCTCTACTGATCCAGGCGCCAGTGCGCCACACGCATCACGCACCTCCAGGCAGATGGGGCACCGCGCGTCGCCCTCCGCCACTGACGGGCCCGCCGCGCCCACCACCACCGTCGGGATGTTGTCAATTGCGTCCGCGGTTGCCCCTGCACGGCCGTGCTCCTGGCAGTCAATTGTCGGTGTCACCACCCACGCCCTTCCTGGTGTCGCGCCCGCCTGTCGACGCATACAGTGTGACACTGTGCACTTTCAGCCCTGCATTGGATTAGCAGCACAGGTCCAGCACAGGTCCAGCGCTCTATGCGCGGCAGCGTCCATACCGCCCAGCCACAGACTCACGTCCGCACAACCTGCGCCCCACAGCTGGGCGCACCGCGCCGGTTCTCCACGCCCTCGTCGAGCGCAAGCAGCATCTCATAGTCCGCCTCGGTAAAGTCGCGGTCGCTGAAGAGCAGCTGCGGCGGCAGCCGCCCCGCGCTCATGCCCGCAAACGCCTCGCGCACCGCCGCCAGATGCCCCCCGGCGCTGTGCGGCCCGCGCTCGCCCGGCACAAAGCGCATGCCTGCGCAGCGACCGCGGGTAAGCCCAACTCCGGGCCACAGCTCATTGATCAGCAGCCTGGCAAGCCCCTGCCTGCATGACAGGCACACCTGCACAGCCCAGCCCTGCCATGCATTGTGCCAGCCAAGAAACAGGGCACACTGTGGCAGCCAAGAAACAGGGTTCCAGCTCCCAGCCTCACGCATGGCTCACCTTGACAGCACTGCAGCCGACAGCGACCATTGCTGCGGCTGCGGCGGCTGCAGCGACCCGCAAGCAGTGACCGGCATGCATGGCGCGGGCACGGCAGCGTGCGCGCGCCTGACAGCGGCCCGTCCTCGGCCAGCATGCCCATCATCGCCTCGGCGAGCGCGCCGGGGCCCCACGCGCGGCGGCGCGCGGGCAGGCGGGGCCGGCCGCCTGCGCCGCCGGGGTCGCCGCCGCGCGGCTCGCCGCGCCAGCGGGCGCCGGGCGGCGGGCCCCAGGGCCCCGGGCCCCCCGCCCAGGGCCCTGCCGGCGCGTCCCAGGCCGCCGCGCGCTCCAGCGCCTCCAGCTCCTCCATGCGCCGCGCGAGCTCCGTGTCCTCCTCCTCGCGCCTGGCGGGCGACAGACGCCCTCAGAGCGTGTCGACACTGGCCCGCCACTACAGCACTGACCCACCCCTGTGACGCCACACGCGCAAGCTCCATGATAATGAGCACCAGGGACTGTTTGGCAGGATCGGCTGGCAGGTTGGCTTTGACAGTGCAAAGACACGAGCCGCAGACGTGCGGCCAGCACGCCCAGCCAGGAGCGCACTGCAGCTCTGACGCAACGACTTGTGCGGCCATCGCATCTTCGTGCTCCTGCATCTGCCGCAGCATCGCAACCTCCTGCGACTCCCCGACCTCGCGCGCCTGCGCGACGTCGGGGGCTCAGGCACAACACCACCCGCAGCGCCATGGCTGCCTGAAACCGTGCGACACCCTGCCTTCTAAGCAAACTGCATGCTCCGGCAGGGCACTCCCTCTAGTGTACAACCTGATAAGTAAAGTGCTCCAGTGGCAGTGCGGGCACGGCGTGCCTGCAGGCGTCGCGCCAGCCTTGCGCCCAGGCTCTCGCGAGCAGCGTCGCCTCCGCTGCTCGGCCCTGCGGCTGCCTGCGCCACTGCGCGCCGCAGCGCTGCGTGCCCGTCCGCAGCAGCCACTGGCCGCGCCCTGCGAGCACAGAATTCTGTTTTATGAACCCGCCTGCCAAAAGTGCAAGTGGGCGCACTTTTGCAGACACAGCAGCCTTGCCACACGCTCAAGTCGCTGGTCAATAAACTGCTTCCATTCGGGGTCACCACCCTATGAGCACGGCACGCGTGTGATGACTTACAGAACAGCTGCATAACAGCAACGAGGTCTGGTCACTAGGCGTGTCACGCCAGCACTCAAAGCTTGTCCGGACACCGACACCGCGCCCTTGGCGAGGGCCACCCACCGGGGGCGCGCAGAGGGCGCCTGCAGCGGCGGCAGCAGCGGCGGCGGCGGCGGCGGCGAGCCTGCCGCGCGCCCCGGCTGCGAGCGCCGGCGCGACTGGCGCCAGCGCAGCGGCCCATCCGCCTCCGCCTCCTGCTGCCAGGGCGGGGGGCTGCCCGGCAGGCCCCCCAGCGACCCATCCCTCGCAGACGCGCGCGCGTCCAGCCCGCGGCGCCAGGGCGACGGCCCATCAGCCTCCAGCTCGCCCCACAGCAGCCGCGGGCTGTCGCTCGCGCGGCACGCGCGCTCGCAGGCGCCTCCAGTGCCCGCGTCTGCCGGCCGCGTCGTGCGCACACCAAGTTGAGCCCATGGCCGACACAACACTGATACGCTTTGGCTCAGCGACACTGCCCTTCAGCTCGTCAGGTTCTCCCTGCAAAGCAGCAGACCAGCACGCCGAGCTGCTTGCGCCGCAATGCCACACAGCACGGCCAAACACGGCGCGCAAGCCATGCTGAGGCAAAGACTGTTGCAGCAGCAACAATCCAACGCCAATGAAAGTGCTCACCACACATGCACAACAGGGTCACCACACTTGCACAGAAGAGCTGTATGTGACGAAGCATGCCCAGAGGCTCAAGGGCACTCCTCCTTGTGGCACCCCTGGCTGGCCGGAAGGCCAGCAAGCAAGCGCCAAGCACCTGCTTACTGGCAGAGCGATACCAAGCAAGGACGGAAGCAGCGCTGCCGCACCCGAGGCACGCGGCGAGGGGATGGCACTCAGGTCGATCACTTCACCTTCGGGTTGCTCAACCTGCGCGCGCGCAGCAGGAGGCGTTGGGCATGCTTCAACGAGAGCCCTGGCGCGGCGCAAGCCTGCCGACATGTCCAGCTCCCAGGACAGCAACCCTCCCCGACACCCATGACACAGGAACACAGAAGTCCGGCGAGCGCAGGAGCAGGCGCCTCACAGAACCCTTATATATATAGACCCAGACCAGCAGAACAGGCCACGGCTCGCTATGCACCGCGCGCAACTCGGGACAGGCGTGTGCCGCTGCGCGCTCTGCCGCGCGTGCTCCCGCAAAGAGGCGAGAGGGCTGCGCCAGGGCTGAGCACTTGACCACGCAGCACAGCGCAAGAGCTGCAGCAAGGACAGCAGGGCCTGTACCGAGGCGCGGCAAGCCCCGTGGCCGCGCAGTGTGGGCTGCGGGGCGGCCCAGCAGGGTGAGGAGCCCACCGGTGGAGCCAGCATCCTCCGGACCCGCTTAGGAGGTCGTTCCTCGCTGGCTGGTTCCGAGCAGAGGTCCATGACCGGGACGCTGGCCGTCTCCATGCTGCCCTTCCGCTCCAGCTTGGTCTGCCTCTCTGAGCTGCTGTAGACACGCGTCCAGTGACGGCTTTGTCCTACGTGCTCTGCCAGGCAGTGCGAGGAGACGAGCCTGTCGAGGCAGGCAGCCTGGGAATGCACCCTTGGATGGCTGACCCGGCCAGACCCAGCAATCCATCAGTGTCATTGCCAGGCGGCTTTGGAGTCCTCTCTCCGTAATACTCCCGCTGGCTTGACCCCACTCATTGTGCTCCTGCTGCACGCTGAGACTGCCAGCCATGTGCGCACACATATGAAAATTGTTGAGGAGAACGTCAGCCTGGTCTGCAACAACGAGGTGCTGGCGGTGCTGCAGCAGGGCGGCGCCGGCAGCAGGCAGGGCGCACAGCGCAAGACGCTGCCGTCAGAGACCGAGGCGCGCTTGCGCGCTGCCGCTCGTTTGCAATGTTTGCAAAGTGTGTTACAAGATGGCGGGGCCAATCACGCCGAGCCGCGCCCCAAACAGGTGTACACGTACCTGCTTGAGAACCAGGGCGCGGTGCGACCGCGCGAGCAGCTGCAGGCGTTCGCGGCCGCGGCCAAGGCGCTCGGGCTGTCGCGCGCCGAGGCGCTGCAGCTGCTCAACCTGCGGCCGACCACGCTCGTAGAGCTGCACCTGGTCATCGCCAACTGCGAGGCGCGGCTGGCGCCGGAGCGGCTGGACGAGCTGCTCGCGCTGGTCGCGCAGCACCTGCGCAGCTGAGCGCCCGCGGCCCTGGGCCAGCAGTGCCAGCGCAGTCGCCGGCTGCGCCGCGGCGGCCCCAGGCTGGCAGCCCCGGCGCGCGCCACGGCAGCGCCGGCGCGGGATGACGTGCGCCGCGGAGGAGTACTACGACGTGCGCGCGATCCTCGCAGAGGAGACGCTGGTCACGTGCGCGACGCTGTCCGGCGTGCAAGGCGTGGGCCGGATGCTGGACCCGGCCTGCGACTCGGAGGACCTGCCCAAGTTCAGCAGGCTGGAGCTGCCGCTGTGGCTGGTGCCGGCGCTGGCGCGGCGGGGCATGCTGCAGCTCGGCCTCCCGCGCTGGTACAACGAGCGCATGCAGCGCAAGATGCAGGCGCGCCGCTGGCGCGCTTGCTTCTGAGGAGCTCCGCCGCCTGAGCTCTCGTGGCTGTGCATTCAGCCGGAAGAGCAGCCGGGTTGTCGTTGTAGGGACGGTGCGTGCGGTCCGTGCATCGGGCCGCCGCTGGCCTCAGCGTGGCGCCTGCCAGGGGCATGCATGTCAAGAGGCCGCATGACGGCGCCTCCCCATGCTTGGCAGACCAGCGCGTGCGTTGACATGCATGCCCAGTGACCGCGCGCGCCCGCGCGCAGGCGGGCGCGCATGTGGAGGACCTGCGCACGCGCTGCGCCTTCTTCTACGAGGTCGCGCTGCGCCTGGCCGCGCTGGCACCTATGGAGGGCCTCGGCAAGCTCGTTACGGCGGCCTTCCGCGCGCGCTATAAGGTGGGGGGATCGCCTCTGCATGCCTGCCTATGCGTGCCCCTGCGGACAGAGCCAGCCGCAGTGCAAAGTACCGCGCAGCAGCTCCCGAGGCAAGTTGCCTACGATGTATAATCTAGGATCCTGAACGCATGACAGAGTGCATGCGGGCTGCACATGTGCTACCAAGGCGCGCACTGGCTCATAGAGCAGGCCAAACGACGGGCCTGGCAGCGCTTGAGCATGGGCGTAGGACTGCCAAGCCCGGCATGCTAAGCGTGGCAGTGGCAGCAGCTGAGTCAAGCAGGGTACTGTGAGCGTATGCCGCACTCGCAGCAGCTGGGTAAGCGATTGGTGCCGCGCGGCAGGAGCTGCTGATGCGCGCGCTCGCGGGCGAGGCCGGGCCGGAGGCAACGCGCCTGTCCGCGCTGCTGAGCGTGGAGGAGGCCGTGCTGTTCGACGCGGGGCGCGCGTCGGTGGCCGCATTCGACCGCTGGCGGCTGGGCGGCGCCGCGCCGGCGCGCGCGAGCGTCAAGCGCCGCCTGGACGGCGCGCCGGCACGGGCGCGCTAGGCGGTCGCTCAACCTAGGCCTGATGAGAAGCCCGCTGGGGTGGACCCGCAGACTGCGGGCGGCCCGGCTTTCATCTTGGGCATTGAGGGTGCTGTTGCAGCATGGCGCCTGCGCCAGAGAACACTTGCAGACAGCCGGTGGCTGATGGGAGATTGCAGACCCATGCCACCAGGAAGCATCGCGCTGTATGCATTCAGCACTTGCCCATGATAGCAAAGAACGGAGCGTGTGCATGACATTGCACCCGACTAGGTGAACCTGCAGAGTCCAGCGCGGGGCAGCCACACTCTGGCTGACGCGTTGCATGCTCCGGCTTGCTTGCTTGGCAGCCCGGCAGGTGCATGCAGAATCTGCATGCTCATGAGTCATTATGCATTGCATAAGATGCAAAACCAACGCACCGGCAGCAACAAACTGTGTCTGGAAAATGTATTTGATTCCGCGCATCTCTGCTTCACACCTGTCAGCGTCATCTCTGCACTCAGAGGTAACTACCACACTGCTCAGTGAGCACAGCTTCAAGTGAAGCAAGCTACTATTATCAGTGTAGAGGAGCAAGGCGCTTTCAGCAGTGGTGCCAGTGCCTTGGCTTCCTCCCGGCCAGGGCCCTATAGCTGCTTATTGCCCCATGTGACGCGCATCTGCAGGGCTAATATGTGGCGCAGAGCTGATAGTAGGGAGGGGCGGGCGTCGTGCTATTGCGTCAGGATGCGCCGCAGGGTGTGCTGCCATGGCGCGGTCAGGGCAGGAGTGAGGCCCTGCAGCAGCGCGGCCGCCGCGACCTGCCCGTCCTGCATGGCGTACTCGCTCTCCAGGCCCGGCGCCAGGCCGAGGAGCGCGACGAGCGCGCGCCGCCGCGCGCCGCCGCCGGCGCCGTCCCTGGCAGCCTCCGCGTCGAGCGGCGGCGCTCTGCATGACGCGCCGTCCGCGGGGCCGCCCGCGGGCGCGTCCGCGGCGCGCGCGCCGGAGTGCGAGCGCGCATGGAGGTCATCCGGCAGCGCGCTGGGCGCGGGGGGCGCCGCGGCGAGGCCGGCCACCAGGGCCGCGAGCGCATGCAGCTCGGCCGCGCCCGCGCCGGCCTCCGCCGCGAGCGTGCACTCCAGTGACAGCATGCCGGCCTTGGGCAGCCTGCACCCGCGGCATCCGGGGTCGGGGCGGGTCAGGCTCGAAGGGTGCCCTGGGTGCTGGCCATGCGGCGTGCGTGGCTGCTGCACGCCTGTGCGGAGACCAGCGACACCCGACCCACCGCATGCATGCCTGCACGATGACTGCAGGCAGGTGGGCAGCCTGCATGTATGTGCGCTCTGGGAGCTCAGTTGCCACAAGTGCCGCAACGGATGCAGGTAGCAGCAGCGTGTGCACAGCTGCACGCATGTATCTAGCGACTCTCGAGTGGGCCAGACTGATCGGCTGCCTTGGCTATGTTAGAGCGTGCAGACCAAAGCATCTCCACCCAAAGTGGAGGGTTTCACGCCGCCGCCCTGTGGCGCCCGGCAGGTCGCCCGGCGGGCTGGAAGCCATGGCGGGCAAGGGCGCGCCTGGCCGGCCAATCTAGGCGCACGACGCCACCGGACAGCGCGCGCTCGCCCAGGCGCAGGCGCCGCAGCTCGCTGCCGCTGCCGCGCCGCGCCGCCCGGCACAGCGCCTGCGCGGCTTCAGCCAGCATGGCGTGCAACCAACCAGGATGCCTCTGTGCATGCAGGCACCAGGCACGGTGCCCGCCCAGGCTCTCTGACACGAGCGTGTCGTGCGCGCCCCTCGATACAGCGCATGTTCCATGCGCGCCCGCGGTCCAGCACGGTGCGGCACTGTCGGTGCCTCCATGCCTTGTCTTGGACCAGCGTCGGCGGCTCGGCGCACCTCTGCGACCGCGCGGTCGCCCGGGCGGCCCAGGTCCAGCTCGCGCGCGCCGCCGGGCGCAAAGGCGTCAAAGCCCGCGGCCGCCCCCTCGCGCGCGCGCGCCTCGCTGTCTGCGGGCGCGGCAGGCGCCGCCTCAGCCGGCGCAGGCCTCCGAGTCTGTGTGTTCCCACAGAGGGTGCCACGGGTATCTGTAATGCTGGCAAGCAGCTGAATGCGCCAGCTGTAGGGTCGCTACCGGGCAGTACGGCCTTCAGGTTGAAGACGCACATAGAAGTGAGATCAGCGCTGTGCTACAACCGGGGCATATGCGGGGCACACACTGACGCGCAAGGCCGCGCACCAGGCGGCGCGAAGGTGGCGCCCTCCAGCGCCAGCAGCGCCAGGCCGGCGGCGAACGGCAGCGCCGCGAGCAGCGCGCGCCCGCCCGCGCGCCCCAGGCGCGCGCCGGCCAGGCGCAGCGCGCGCAGCGCGGCGTTGTCGCGCAGCGCGTCCGCCAGCGCCAGCGCGCCCGGCGCGCCCACGCCCGCGTGGCCCAGGTCCAGCTCGCGCAGGCCGGTGTTCTGCCGGAGCGCGCCCCGCGCTTTACCTTAAATGGGACGGGCGGCTCGGGCCCGGGTCGGTACGCCGATGCTGCGTGTGCGGCGCACTCTGCGCATCAGAGTCGCCCCGAGGCAGGTTTCACGGCGCGCTGCGTGCTTTCACGCGCGCGCTTGCAGAGGACCGGTGCACAGAGCGGCATCAACCCCAGCTGTGCGCCCTCGCGCTTGGGGCGCATGCAGAGCCGGAGCTTCACGCGGCGCGCAGCCAGCAGGGTGCCGGCACGGAGCGCATGCCAGGGCGCCGGCCGGGCGGCTGCCAGGCCTGATGCCCAGGCTGCCATCGGCGTCGCCGTCATCGCTGGACAGCATGCAGGGCGCGCATGGGCGATGACCTCACGTGAATGGTGGGATAGGGTTTGGGATAGGGCTAGGGTTTGGGCTAGGGTTAGGGCTCCCGGCACCTGCAGCAGCATGCCGGCGAGCGCGGCCGCGCCTGCGTCGCCCAGCGCGTTCCAGGCGAGCGCCAGCGCCTCCAGGCTGGCATTGCCCTCCAGGCCGGCCGCCAGCGCGGCCGCGCCCTCGGCCTGCGCGCAGGCGCCGGCGCAGGCGAGGCGCCGAGGCGCGCGCGCAGCGGCGTGCAGTGCTGGGTGTGCGCCAGGCGGTGCCGGGCTTTTACCTGCTGCGCCGAAAGCTCCAAAGCCGCGCGGCCTACCCTGCGTGCTTGAGTGACCAGCGCGCGGACGGAGTGCACTATATTGCCTGCGTTTCAGTCTCAGCGAGGGGCTGCGCCCCGGCGCGGACGACAGGCCATCCACCTGATTGCCATGCCGCCGCCCACGACCCAGACTCTTCCAGGGTATGGGGTCGACAAGCATGCCGCCTTTTATCCATGAATGCTGCCCCTGGGCCCGAGGGCGCCGCGCAGCGCACGTTGATGCGGTTGCCGGACAGGTCCAGGCGGCGCAGCACGCGGTTGCGCTCGAGCGCCGCGCCCAGCGCGGCCGCCGCGCCGGCGCCCAGCGCGTTGCCGCCCAGGTCCAGCTCGGTGAGGCTCGCGCACGCGCCGGCCTCCGCGCCAGGGGGGCCCCGACCGGGCCCCGCGCCCCCCGGCGCCCTACCGCCGGGGGACCCGCCGCGGCCGCCGACGGCGCCGCCCGGCGCGAGGGCGGCCGCGAGCAGCGCGCCCGCGCGGTCGGTCAGGCCGCAGCCGCGCAGCGCGAGCAGGGTGAGGGCCGGCGCGCGCGCGCACGCCGGCGGCGGCACGAGCAGGGGCAGCAGCGCGCGCGCGCCGGCCTCGCCCAGCGGGTTGCCGCTGAGGTCCTGCAGGCGCGGAGTTGGAGCGTGTCAGGCTGCTGCTCACGCATCACAGCTCCGACGTTGTATCATGTGCACATAGCAATGCCTCGCCGCATGCTCCCCCTCTGCCAAGCCGGCTGCCCCTCAACTCTTGCCAACGCTGAGGTGTCACACTACCCCGCATGCAAGCGCCCTCGGTGCTGAGTAGCACAGAGTGCGCCTCCGCACACGCCCGCCTATGGCCACTGAGCGCCACCCTACCCCAAACTCAGACTGCGGCAGCATGGCCTGCCCCGCACTCGCCCCGGCGGGCCTGTGCGACCCTGGGCACCACTGTGACCACCGCCGTGTACGCTTGGCACGTCAGTGATCCTGCTTTGCACCGCTTCGTGATGGCTCATGCCACACGCAGGCGCGCCGGGTCCGCACCAGTCTGCGCACAAGGCAGGGCGGCTGGCTGGCTGCTGGCGGCCTGGCGCGCGGGGCGGCGGCTGCTGCGCCGGGCGTTGGGCTGTCAATGCTTTGCCGTGTGGCGTGCGTCTCGCGCGGGCGCTTCAGCGTGTTACCCAGTCCAGTCCTGGACGGCGCAGCGAGGACTTGCGCTGTGCGCCCATGCGCCCGCGTCCCGGCCAGGGTGGCCGGCGGCGCTGCAGCGCCGCTACTGGCCGCCGGCGAGGGCGTTTGTGCAGGGCCGGGGCTCGAACCCAATGCTGGGCCGCCGGCCAGTCCGGCGGCTCCTGGGGAGGACGAGGGCAGGCCAGGGATGTGAAGCGCGCTCCGCGCCGCCCCCTCACGGCTTGTGGGTGCAACAGGCGCCACAGCGGCTGCCCGGCTACTCAGGGCAGGGATGGTCCCGCCGAATGTGAGCCGCCGCGGCCGCGCATCTGTTGCGCTGCCGGCGCCGGGGCTTGCCGGCCTGGCTAGGGCGGCTTCGGTCGCGGGGTCCGGCAGGCCCAGCAGGGCGCGCACGATCAGGTCGACGGCCTGCGTGCATCACAATGTCAGGCTTCAACCAAGCCTGCCACACTGCCGGATCAGCCTCACACGCGTACCTATTAGCCCTGCTCGCAAGGGCATCTGCCAGGGAAGACACCGAGCCACAAGGTCGCATGGGCCCGTTGTGCATGACCCTCAACATGCACTCGGGCACGCTCACGTATAAGACACGCGCAAGCACCCGCTACGATCTCACCGTAGCATCAAGGCCGTTGCCCGCCAGCACCAGCCGGGACACGGGGCAGCCGGCGGGCGCGCGCAGCGCAGCGGCGAGCGCCGCCGCGCCCGCGCGGCCCAATCGGCAGCCGCCCAGCTCGGCGCATGGCGCGGCCAGGCAGGCGCGCACGCGCACCGACGCCTGCCCGCCCGCCGCGCGGCAGGCGTCCTCGTAGGCCTCCGCCGGGTCGGCGCCCTGCCAGGGCTCGCTGCCCCCGGCATCCCCGCCGCGCGCCGCCGCATCGGGCGCGACGTGCTGCCCCGACGGCAGCGGCGGCGGCGCCGTGGCGCCGCCACCCGCCCGCCCCGCGTCCTGCAGCTGCGCCGGCTGACCGGCGGGCGTGTTCGCGGGAGCGTAGGCCTGGACCATGTCCGCATCTGCGGGCCCGGGTGCGCCAGGCGGGCGGAGCGCACGAGCCGCTTGCCCGCCCGCTGGCGCGACGGGGACGCTCTGCGCTGCGGCCGCGGCCGCGGCCCTGCCGGCCGCGACGGCTGCGCGGGCGGCGGCAGCGGTGCCTGCCGGGGGCGCGCCCTGCGCCCTGGCGAGCGTGGTGCGCCTGCGCACCGCCGCCCACCGGCGCGCCCCCTGCGCAGCAGCACACGCTGAAAGGTGCGCCCCAGCTGGCCGGAGTGCCATGACCTGCACTCCATGGCTGGTGTGTCAAAACACAATTCTGGACCCGGGCGGTGCTCCTGCACCGCGCTCGCCGTGACGCACAGCGGAGCAGCACCGGCGGGTGCGCCGTGCTTGCGGGAGGCGCAGCGTGCCGCGGGGCGCGCTCGGGCAGAACAGGCCGAGCGGCGCGCCTGCAGCCGGCTGCACCGCAGCGCGGCGTGGTTCTTGGGCGCGCCTGCCAGGCTCGCCGCCAGCTTCGCCGCCGCCTTCTGGCCCGACGAGCCGAGCGCGCGCGTGGCCACGCTGCGCTGCACCCTGTGCGCGGCGGGACCACAGCGACCTGCCGACGCATGCTTGGTGGTGAGGGCACCAGGGGGCACGCCGTGCTCTGGCAGTACCGTGCTCGGCAAAGCGCTCAGGCGCTGCTGGGCGCCTAGGCAGAGCCCGATACCAACCTTGATGATTGGTATCGTCCCTGCAAGGCCTAGCAGAGTCCAAAGAGGTTGGTGTCTGCCTGGCGGCGCCCCTCGAGCGGCAGGGGCCCTCTGTCGCCAGCGGGACGGCCGCCAGGCGTAGGGCCCAAGGAGTGCGTCACCAGGGAGCCGGCTCCCACCTGGCCAGGCCCAGGAGGCAGGACGCGCCGTCGCTGGTTGCCAGCACGGCCAGCGGCAGCGAGGCGACGCGCAGCGTGGCCGCCTGGTACTGCCGCGCCGCGCGCTCCGCCGCCAAGGCGCCCCGGCTGTGCCGCCTTGGCACGTACTGCTCTAGGCGTGCGTGCGGGGCGCTGTGTCAGTCGCGCAGTCGGGCAGTGGCTGCTCTGACAGAGTGGCTGTGCAGCGGGGGCGCCGTACCGGGCTGCTTGGCCTTTGCCCTCCACAGGAAGCGCATTGTGTGAGGTGCTAACTCTGGCGTGCGGGACGGGGTGTCACATCGAGGGCAGGTCGCGGAGCAGCGCCGTACGCGGGAAGCTTATTTTGCCATCTGATTGGCATCAATTTCAAAAACAGGCTTTTGAATATTGCCCTAGGGCCCAGCTAGCTGGAAGCGCCCAAAATGCGCAAATGCCGACGCCCCCGATCCACAGGAGCACTGCATACAGGGCGTTGTGAGAACCAGCTGCGTCCTGCGTTGCTGGGCGGGATGGTAACATACTTTGTCGTGACGGGCTTTGGCAAATTCGCTGGCGTGGACGACAACCCGTCACAGGCCCTGGTGCAAGCACTGCAGGGCTACCTGAAGGAGCGAGGCAAAGGGATAGCTGGTGCGCACGCGCTGGTCTCAAACGCGCGCCTACCTGCTCATCTGTAGCTGGTACTAACACTAGTGGCTACGCGCCCCGCTCGCCGGCAGGCGGGGCACAGCTGCTGGTGTGCAGTGTGCTGACGGTCAGCGCAAACTATGTCAACGCATGGCTGCAAGCGCTCTGCGAGGAGCTGCCGCAGCACACGACGCCGGCCGACGAGGTCGTGCTGCTGCACTTTGGCGTGGACCGGCACTGCCAGTCCGACATGAAGCTGGAGGCGCGCCTGCCTGCGTCTGCCTGCTCCGCGGCCGCGGCCGCGCGCTGCCGTGCTGCCTCGGCAGGCTCGGCGCGCGCAGGGTCGAGCGCTGGGCACTGCATCATCACGAGAGCGCACAGGGGCAAGGCAGGCTGAGGCAGGACAGGCGCCTGCCCTAGCCCCAGCGCGCGCGCCCCGCGCAGGCGCGCGGATATAACCAGGCCGCCTTCCGCGTCCCAGACCAAGCCGGCTGGATGCCGCACGGCGAGGCAATAGACGCCGCCGACGGCCACGAGCTACTGGAGACGGACCTGCCGGTGGCCGCGCTGGCGGCGGCGCTGCGGTCGGCGGGCGGCCGCGCGGTCGTCTCGCACAACGCCGGCCGGTTTGTGTGCAACTACCTGCTCTTTCGCTCGCTGCAGCGCTCGCGCGCGCGCGCGCCGCGGTGGCACTCGCTGTTCGTGCACCTGCCCTGCGTCGACGGCGCGGCGGGCGCGCGGCAGCTGCTGGAGGTGCGCGCCCGCGCCGCCCTCCGCTGCGCATGGGCACAGAGCCGCGCTTGCAACACAGCGTGACTTTTGGGCATCTGCCTCCCCTGCGCAGGGGCGCAGGGGCGCGGCACCCAGCGCACCCGTAGTTGGCAGTGCATGAGGCTCCCTTGCGGTATGAAGAGTGCTTCGGGACGCTGCGCAGCATACTGCAGTCCATGCGGCATTGTGTGCTCGATCCCCCGCGTCTCACTGGCCTCTCCGACTCTGTTCCAATGAGCGACACACGGAGACGTGCCATCTCACGGGCATGGGCGCGTGCGGCGCAGCTCGCCGGCGTGCTTCTGGACGAGCTCAGCGGCGCTATGGCGCTGCGGCGCGCGCACGCGCAGCCGCCGGCAGGCCCGCCTCTCAGGGGTATGCAGACCCAGCCGCCGCCCCATGGCGAGGAGCGGGCGAACGGGCACGCGGCAAACGGGCCGGACCCGGAAGACATAGCAGAGACGGCGCACGATGTGGAGCGGGCGCTGAAGCAGGTGAGCGCGGCGCCAGGCGCAGCGCACGCGCCGAAAGAGGCTCCGCAGGCGGAGGAGGACGATGGCTTGCGGCGTGCGGGGCCTGACAAGGGGCGTGCGGCCAGGGGGAGGGGCCTGTGGGTGCTCTGCTCGGTTCTGCTGCTGCTGCTCGTCATCCGCATCGAGTTCTGGGGTGGCCCGTCCGCGCGCACGGTGCAGAGCGAGGGGTCAGAAAGGCGTGCGGAGCCTAGCGCTGCCCGCTGAGTTCTGCTGGATGTGCGGCTGCTGACGGTGCTCTGTTATGCGCGGTTCTGATAATGGGTGTGAGAGTGGACGATGGTCTGATAGTACTATGCCAGCTCCCTAAGATTGTAGACACGCGCCTAGTCTTGTCGGCTATGTATCACTGCCATGTCTAGTCAGGCATGGATGGGCATGCCGCTCTTTGGTGCATGCTCTGCGGTATTCTCCTTCGGTTTTGTTTAGCTTTTTAACCAAGCTTTTCATTGCACGGGTTTCCTGTGTGTTGTGGTGGTGGTGTTCCTGCTCTGCCAAATCCACAATGAGTTGACGTGATCAACTGTTGCAAGCAGTGCTCGAAGGCGCCGGCCACCATGCAGAACCTGTGCCTGTGTGTATTGACTTGTAGTCACCTAGCACTCACAGCTCATGGCGCATCTAGCAGCGCCTCCACTGCTGCCGCCGCCTGGATGTGCCTGTCAACGAGGTACCTTCGGTTGTTGTCCGCCACGTTGTCAAGTACATACCTGCCGCAGAGACGCGCCCACTCCACGACTGCACACAGGTTCCAGTGACAGGCCACACGTGGTAAGTCGCGCATGTGCCATGCGTGTGCTGTGTAGCCAGTCGCGATCATGGCAGGTGGAGAGCCCTTGGCAAGGTGACGCCCAGCTCCAATCTTTATATCACTCGCTCACATCTGGCAGCTCAGCTGCTGCAGTTCCTAAGCCATGCTGATACGCCCTGGTGCGCCGCACTGAAGCCCACGAAATTGATTGCCTGTGTGGCATCATGCCCATAAGGTTCGCTCGTTTCTGCGATGCCAGCAGACACCCAGCGAGGTGCATGTCGCGGGGGCAGCGCACTCGTAGTTGACCATCACGCCCAGGCTGCCTTTCAAGCCGCGCGCGGTTGTGTCGGCGCGCCAATTCAGCCGCGCAACCGTCGCTCCTGCATCACAACACTATACGTATGGCATTCCTGTTGCATGCAGCTGCCAGCCTACCACAAGCACTGTCTCAGGTCGGAGCAGGGTACTTTCCAACCCATGCGACATGAGCAGGACCCCACTGCGTCCAGCTGCTCTGACAGCCGTTAGGGCGAGCGGCTTTTGGCTTATACCGCTGTTTTAAGTCCCTATGCAGCGCGCCTGTGACCAGGACGACGGCGCTGGCGCGCGCGTCGCTGCCATCAGCAGGGCGGAGGCTGCTGGTGGCCACAGGGCAAGGTCCCTGCCCCATTGCGTTTCGCGCACCGTTGCGCAGGTGGAAGTTGGCGACGGGGTCCAGCGCGGCGCCGCGGCGGCGCTCGCGCAGCAGGTAGCGCGCCGCCAGGCGCATCACCGCCGGGCGCACGCCGGCCTCCACCTGGATGTGGTGACATCATGTCGGTGCTGCACGCTGAACTGATGCGCGCAGCAGCATCTCAGCTCTCAGCCATGCTGCTGGGCCGGCCGTGCTGCTGGGTCAGCTGAACGCTCGTTGCTGCAAGCGGACTGGTGTTGAGGCGGGCACCGTGTCACAGGCCGTTGGCGGCAGAGCGCCGAGTGCAACGACCATGGATGCGCTGAGCCGGCGCAGTGCACCTATTTGACATGGTTGATATGACATTGGTGTGAGTCAATGATTCACCGCCAGGTGTGTGGGTCAGTTCGTGCTGATGATGGAGGCGTCTACGCAGGCTCGGCGCACCTCTGGATCATGAAGCCAGCGGTCCTGGTCGAGGCCCCACGCCAGCGCTGCCGCGCCGCTGGAGCCCGCCGCAACAGGCGCGCCGGCGCGCTGCAGGTCGAGCAGCGCCGCGGCCTGCCCGCTGCTCAGCAGCCGGGGTGCATCGCCCGCGTCCCGGGCTTCCTGCAGCGTGCTGCGCGCTTCACGGGCGCACGGCATGGGACCGCCATGGCAGGGTGGCCTGAGCGTGCGCTGACCCAGGTGCGCGCTTTTACACCCATGCTAGGGCTGCAACCCTAATGACACCCTGCCACAGCCCGTCGGCTGTACACGGCTTGCATGGCTGGCATGGGCACGACTAACAGACCGCCCGGACCCCGGCCGTGGTGGACACGGGCCTGCTCCCGCCAGCGAGGAGCGCGTGCAGGCGCTAACAGTCAATGACGGTGCGAGGTGCAGGCCGAGCGGGTGCCACGGCCGCACCGCAGGGGCCGGGCGGTGCAGCCGCGCCTCCAGCCAGGCGCGGAAGCCGGGCAGGGGCGACAGCGTGGCCAGCTGCCGCAGCGCCGGGAACTCGTCCTGCAGCCTGTGCGCGACCTGCGCGCCGCACCGCGATGTACGGATCACATTGCAACGAGCACGGATCGCAATGCGAGCACCATCACAGTGATGATGAACATGCATGTCCTGCGTTCAGCGCAGGAAGAGCCCGAGGGCGGCGGCGTACGGCGTGCGCGCACCGGCGCGCAGGGGCGGCGCGCGCCGCACAGGCGGCAGGCGTCCGTGCCGCGCCATGCAGAGCTTGCATGCAGGGCGCAGCGCAGCGGTGCACCTGCTTGGCACGAGAACGAGAATGCTGCGCTGGTCCATCCGGCAAGGCTGCTCTGGCGCGCTCATGCTGTGCAGTGCAGGGCTGGGGAGGCCTGGGAACGACATGCGGGGCGGCGTGCGGGCGCGCCTGCTTGATGAGGAAGTTGCCCAGGTCAACGCCGGCCAGGCCGCGCTGCGTGGACGAGATGGAGTAGAAGACGGCCGCGTGCGCCGCGCGCGGGTCGCGCCCCTGCCCGCCTGGGCGTGCGCCAACACTCAGCCCAGCTCTGGCCACTCAGTTCTCTGTTGAAGGACCGTTCGGCCAAGGCGCCTGCCGGTGTTCAATCAACAGGACCGCTGAGCGTGTGGCAACAGCATGATAGAACAGGCCAGCCTGCCGCCGGCGCGGGCTGGCGGCGGCAGCACATGGGGTGTGCAGCAGCAGCACCGCATCACAACTTTCCTTGCCGAGCTGACGGCAGCGCAGAATAGGGCGGCAGCCCGGGAGGCGTGTCGCGCCAGCAGCGCCGCCGTTGAGCAACTCGGCCATGGACGCGGCGACGCGCGGCTGCAGCGCCGTGTGCAGCACCACCAGGGGCTCCTCGGGCAGGCTGATGACACACAAGCCGCGCTTAGCATGACACCTCTGCATCATGTCCATGTCAAACAGCCATAGGGACTGCTGCATGGCTCTGGCTAGCCCCTGCAGCGCCTCTACAGAGCTGCTCCGCGAGGATCCGCGGTGCAGGCTCGGAGCCCGTGCCATGAGCCCATGACCTCAGCGCCACGACTCGCGCTTGAACCACGGAGCACAGGGAGCAGCTGCCGGAGCCGCTCGTGCAGGCTGGTCTGCGCGGCGCGCCTGGCGTGGAAGAAGGCGAAGACGCGTCTGTCGGGCGCCAGCCGCGCGCGCAGGTCCTCCCACCCGCCGAACGGGTGCACCGCCTCATACCGCATCACCTGCGCAGCGATTTCGGATGCATCAGGCCCTGCACGGTACTGTTGGGGATATGCCATGCCATGGTGCTGCGGCACTCCATGGCGGTACAGGATGCAGTGAGGCATGCAGGCGACAGCTCGAGGGAGGCGAAGCTGAGCTGCGGGCGCGGACGAGAGGCGGAGCCAGGCTGGCGGTGGGCGGGCGCCTTTTCCAGCAGCGCCGCGCTGCTGCCGCCCCAGGTGATGCGCTCCAGGTGCAGGAGGCCCACGCTGAACCACTCCGCCAGCGAGCGCCTGGAGGCCGCCGGTAGCACTCTTGCATGAGCCGCAGGCTCCGAGATCCACAGCAAGCAACCCCAGTTGCCGTGTCGCGCATATTATGTAGACTGAGGCGAGGCGCAAGCCAGCACAGACACTGTGGCAAACTCGTTTGGCCAGCAAGGCTGCTGGCGGCACCTAGGGACAGTTGGCTCCCCTGCAGTGCAACCCACAGTGCTCTTCAACAGCAGCCAGAGCTTGAGCCCAGCGGCTGAGACGGGACGCAACCGCAGCGCCTCGCTGAGGGCGCGCAGCGGCGCAGCGCCCGAGGGCGCCGCGCGGATGCAGTCGCGCAGGTCGGCGCGCAGGTCGACCAGGAACTTCAGCCCTGGGACAGGCCTAGCGTGGCAGCAGTCCTGTGCACTTTCTCATCTGTGCGACTTGCAGACCTGGCCAGTGCCAGGTCGCTACATGGCGCTGCTGCGCCGGCGAGAGACGTGGCCGCCGCCGGATGCATGGCAGCGTGGCATGGGCACATGACGCGGCAGGCATGATGCATGGACCATGGACTTGGAGCTGTGGATAACTGCTGGCCGCGCATGTGCGGTCTCTCTTTGGGCAACCTGGGCGGTTGTGAGGCCGTTTCACAAATCCAAGTCCATGTGGAAAAGCATATGGTTTTAAAGGCACCTGCAGCATGCACTGTGTATGCAAGTCGTTGCGCCTGGGAGTACGTCGTGTCTGCAGCGCGTGGGCAGCCAATCTCACCGGCAGGCTGGTTGCTGATGAGTGTGAATAGGTTGGCGTAGAGGGGCAGCGCCGCTTGGCGCACGCGCTCCGTCGCCCGCAGCTCAGCCTCGGCGCCGCTCTCCCCCAGGCCCTCGACAATGCGCTGCCATGCCTGGGTTGCCGCAGCCAGCTCCGCTCCTACGCAAAAGCTTGACATCATTTACCACCGAGCCTGGCAGGCCCTGCAGCTTCAACGACTCAAGACTTGGCAAAAAGTGCTGTCGACGGCGGCACACGCTGAGTTCCAAAGTCGCGGCAGAGCAGCCCAAAGAAGCGAGCCTTGTCCAGCGGCCGCGGCGCCGCCTGGCGGTAAAAAGCCATCAGCACGGAGACCACCTGCACAGGGTAAGCAAGTTTGCACATCCTCACGCCTGGAAAGCCAGAGGTACAGCAGTCAGTGTGCCAAGGCTAGCAACCTGCTCGGGCAGGACGCCGGCCACGCGGCCCTGCCGCAGGCGCACGGCCGTGGCCAGGAGCTCCCTCACGTCCAAACTGGAAAACGCTTGAGCATGCGCGCCGTCCCATATGGGCCCAGCTTGCTCGCCGCCAGTGCTCCGCCCCAGCCGGTTCTGCCAGTAGTGAAGCAGCCGCTCTCCATCGGAGGCCCCACCTGGGGGTTCAGGGGCGTCCGCGCAGCTACAAGTTGTGGTTATGCCTCGCCAAAGCCGCCCTGACCGGGCCCCGCTCTTGGCCCACACCACTGCGGCCAGCGCAGTGCGTCGCCCCAGCTGCATGTCCTTTCCTACTGGTGAGTTCCAGCGGACAAGCGTGCCTGACTCAGTGCTGCAAGAAGTGAACAAGATGTGGCTCAACGCGTGTGTCGAGAGGCAGTGCTCAGTGACAAACTCATGCAGGTCCCCTTGTCCGCTCAGCACACCACGAAAGACTCCCCCAACTGTGCTGCAGGACACCTGAGTTTAGGCGCCCCAGAACTTGCTCACTCCCATCAAGCTCTTGCGTTTAGCAGAGGGTGTTGCGTTAACGTTATCAATCAATAACAGCCATGCGGTGGAGAGCATGCAAGTGGTGACAGCCTTTATCCTATGGCTGTTTGTTGGTGTTACAGCGTTCAATAGGTGGAGTAGGGTGGCAGGCTCCCAGCATCAGGCCACAGAATCGACTGGGACGCCATTCTGGCACCAAGGGGACGTCACAGACATGCCATGTCTGCATGACATTCATAAATAGCAACCTTGTGGGAGCGGGTGTGCACCCATGACCTGGACATACAACAGCAAGGCACTTAATTACCAGGTGTGATCGATGCATACGGGACACCATCACATGTACAGGCAGCGTCGGACTGCGCGAGCAACGCGCATGACCACGCGTAAAGCTTGTGGCTCCACCGACTCCATAACCTTCATACACGTCGCAGACATGACGGAAGAGCACGGAGAGGGTCAGTATGGCAGCCCCCTCCGGCGGCGCAAGCAAGTGTTCACAGGTGCAAACAGAGCCTGCGTACTGAGACGCACCTGTTGGCATGCTGTCAAGACACGGGGGACAAAACAGCCTCCTCAGACAAGGAGGACACCGACAGCCTGAGGGCCCCTGAGAGAAGGCGACCTGGAGGTGGTCTGGCCTGCAGCATCCGCCCAGCAACTCCGGCCGCGCGCGCTCACGCGCACAAGCCCCAGGAACACAGTTCTGAGGTGAAGCAACGCCCTCTGCGCGCTCAGGCACCCAGTCCGCGCCCGGCGATCAGCGCCAGCACATCCGGCGCGACCAGCGGCGCGGCCTCGCTGCGCGCGTCCGCCTTGGGCCGCCGCTGGCCGTACGTGCGCAGGACCCGGGGCGCGGGCACTCCTACAGGGGCTGCAGGCGGGGCAAGCCTGCCGCCATCGCCCTCCTCCCCGCCAGCCCCAGGTGACGCGGCCGCCGCCGCGTCTGCCCGCTGCGTCAGCGCGCACACACACCCGTCAGGTCACGGCATAGCTGGCCTGTCTGAGCCCTGCACCCTGCTCACGCCATACCCGACCCAGCTCACACACCCCAACAGCCTTACATGTGTTCCGCTGAGCTTTCTTTTGGGCCGCAATAAGTCAAGCCACTGCTTGCACAAGCTGCGGGTACCCATGCATGCAAGGCCGCTGGGCCGCGCATGAGACAAGCATGCTGCCTGCCACCTCAAATAGGTTGCTAGCGCCTGTACAGGAGCCTCCGCAAAGCCACAGGAATGCTCTCTCCGTCAGCGACTTGCCCCTGGGCGGCACGCATCTATTGCCAATCAGCGAGGTCGCAGCAACTGCAAAGGGTGATGGGCGCACCTTGCGCTTGCGCGCGTCCTGAGCCGCGACCGCCTTGGCCTTGTCGACGCGCGACAGGAAGAAGTCGCGGTCGCGCTTGGCGGCGGACACCTCCGCAGCCATCCGCTGGTCGCGCACCGCCTTCTGGTATGCTGCGCGCCGGCGCTTGCGGGCGTGGGTCCACCGGCCGCAGGCAAGCCGACGATGCTGGCTGCCGCGCACTCAATGCAGGCTTATTGCCGCAAGTTTTCAGCAAGCGCAAGTGCTTTCGCTGTTTCATTTTGCACGTTGTGCGCGGCCCTGCCTCATGGCCAAAGTGTGTTGTTATCAACTTTAAAGACAGGGCGGAGGACGGGAAGCACCCTGCAAGATGACACATGGCGCGCACTATGGCGCACCGATCTCCTCGGTCAGGTGGTCCCACTTGAACTTGGGCAGGTACTTGAGCGTCCACAGGTCGTAGTGGTACGCGGAGCGCCGCCGGCCGCCCATCTGCTGGCCGTTGAGCAGGGCGGCCACGCGCTTGGCGACGGCCTTATCCTCAAACTCCACCCAGCCCTCCGCAAAGTTCTTGCCGCTGTTGCCGCCGGCCTTCTTGCGCCGCTTGCGCGCCAGGGGATCTGCCGGAGGTGTTCACCAAGTGTTGTTGCGAGCAGGTGTGCTGCAGTGCAAGGGTCCAAGCAGGGCATGCTTGGGGCCAGGCAGTTGCTACGGCTTCCATGCGCGCCCGCACGCTGACACTGGCCGTGGCAGCGCGCCCTCAACAAGGAAGGCCTCACGAGGTCCTCAGTGCTGGTTGGCAGTATTCATGTTTTTCGTCTCTGACCGTGTGCCAGACGTCCTATGCGCACACACTGCAGGCGTGGGCTCCGCACCTTCAGGGGCCAGGTACACGCGCCCCAGCTCACCGTACTCGCTCAGCAGGTGTCGCAGCTTCTGCGGCTTCTGCACTTCACACACCCTATGCGTCAGCCAGCCTCCTGAGCTCCACACTCGTTGCAAAGGAAGGGGAACGAGAAGCAAGGTGGTGCACGCCATATGCGGCGGTATCCTGCTCAAGTAGAGTATGCCTGCAGCCAAACAAACCCGGCTGCTCAGTTGCAGCTAGTCTTGGCTGCCCTGCTGCTTGGCGGTCCCCCACCGCACGCACCGCGCCGGCTATACGCCTCCTGCAAGCGCTTCAGCCGCTTCTTCGCCAGCTCGGTGTTCACTGGTCTGCTGACGTCGCTGGGGCCAACGCCCTCATCCTCCTCATCAGAGCCGCTGCCGCTGGGACTTGCAGGGGGCGCATCCCCATCGCTCTGCTCTATGTCGCTGGCGCTCTCGCCTGGCATCTCCCCACAGTTGTCCAGGCCAGGGCCCGGCGCTGCTGGAACGGCCGCAGAGGCAGCTGGGATGTCCTGCCGCTCAGCCTCCTCCCCTAGCGTTCCTGCGTCTGCTTGCGGGGCGCTGCGCAGTCGCTTTTGCAGCTCGGGTCATTGCGGCATCTGCTGTACGGCACCACACCCGTTCCTGTTTAGAGAAGGCTGCAGCAGACTGTGTGCTAGACGCTATGCAGCAGTGAGGCCTGCCTACAGGGAGCCTGATCAGGCTGGCTGCATAGATGCCGGGATGCAGTGTTGGACTCAGGTGCAGAGGTTTAAAAAGTGTGAGGTGTCCAACACTTCACAACAAGGGTAATGGATGCGGTGATTGGCGCGGGGGGCCCGACCGGGCTGGAGTGCGTCAAGCGCCTGGCGCAGCTGGGCCGACCAGTTCGGGCGGTCGTACGCAACCCAGACAAGTACAAGGACGCGTTTCAGAACCTCGGCAGCACTGTCAGCGTGGTGAAGGGCGACGTGGAGGCCCCCGCTTCGCTGCGGGAGGCGCTCGCCGGCGTGCAGAACATCATCTTTGCAGCCTCAGGCAAGGGGTACTTCTCAGCGAGAGCTGTGGACGAGCTGGTACGGCTTTCAGTATTTTGGCACACAACTGACGCACATGAACTGTTTTTGTGAGTGAACTGCGCAGCGCGCTTATGCAGGGCGTTGGCGCCGTTGCGGACATTGCCAAAGCCTCTGGAGCCAAGCGCGTCGTGCTCATCTCGTCAGCGCTGGTCTCCCCGCACAACAGGTGTGCTTGCCCTTTAGGCTGCAGCTGGTCCGTGTTTCCCACCTTCAACTCAACAACTGATGGCAACCTTTACACTCTGTATTCACAGTTGTATTGCAGCGTGCTTCTTGCAGTCTCGCACGGCTGTTAAAAGACAAGCAACATTGGGTGCAGCTGACACGAGAGTTGTGCTCAGGTGTCACCCAATACGCTTGCTTCTGAACAACATCCGGTGGGGACTGATGGATAGCAAGTACCGCGGTGCGTGCTCGAGCCTGCCAGCCTGCTGAGGTGTTGGCACAGCACAAATCATGCAGGCAGGAGCAGCCAGTGATGCCGTTGCAGCCTCCCAGAAAATTTGAGCACTTAGCACCTACTGCGTGGTGGCCAGGCGAGAACCTGCTGCGGAAGAGCGGCGTACCCTACACCGTCGTGCGGCCAGGGGGCCTCACAAACGGGCCCGCGCTGACGGAGGCGCTTGTAGTCAGTGCGCACCCCGATGCAATAGACCCGCGGTGCTCAGGCCTGCATGTGTCGGGGTGTCGTGCTGCCACGTGAGTTCGCGCGCCAGCATAAGGCCTACGGTTAGTGTGTTGCTGGTGTTGGGGAAGCTTGGAAACCGTCAAGTATTTTGTCAATTGGAGGACGTGGTCAGGCGCTCGATTGGTGTGCTTGGAGTTTGCTCAGCATGTAGTTGACGAGGCCAGAGAGTTGGACGTCAGTAATGTCAGGTCCTATGCTTGCAAATTCATGTTGGCCCATAAGCTCTCTGAGGCACATGCATGCGCGCAGACCAGGGCGACAGGGTTGCGGGGCGCGTCTCACGGGCAGACGTTGCAGCGGTGGCAGTCGCCGCGCTGAGCGACTCAAACGCGGCCAACGTCACCTTCGAGCTCTCCAGCAAGGCTGGGCTGCCGCGGCCCCGTCAGCTGGACTCGCTGTTCGAGGGCCTCGCCAAGGAGTAGCCCGCTGACTGCATTGCCTTGACATGGCGAGGACTAGCTGGCAGGCAGTGTATCATATGGGGTGGCTTGGCTGGCTCTGTAAGGCTCTGTAAGATACGTATGGCTTCAGAAGTAGCAGATGTGACCTCATAGAGATTACTAGATGGTGTTGCAGCCTCTTGGCCATCATTTGACTGCATGTAAGTCCATTTTGACAGAGTTTCATTTGAAAATAAAGGTCATTAGACAGACAGGTTTGGTATTTGTTTTTCCAGAACTCAGGAACTGGATGTGAGCGCTGCTGCTCCGCGAACACGCCACAGCACACCCCACTCTTGCATCTGCCGCAGCGATTTGCCACGCGGTGCGCGAGCCCGCTTCTGAGGTGCCCAAGCACAACATTTTTAACATTGCCGTAGCGTGTAGCCATTGAGCCCTTGAAATACTGTACATTCTCGTGTGCTGCGTGCCTTTTCAAAGCGTACCCCAGTTCTGCCCCCATGCAAATGCATCCGCGGAACTGCCTGCGCAGGAGGAGGCGTGCCTGATCCCCGGCGGCGCCGCGCCCTGCCGGGCTCCTGCACGCCCCACTGCCATCCCACCGCAAGCCGCAGACCTGCAGCGTGACAGCGCGCGGACATGCAGCGCGACAGCTCGCGGCCAAGCACCACGCTGCGCGAGTGGTACACGCCGCTGCCCGCGGGCCATGGCTTGGGCACGGGAAAGTGGGTGAGGTGCAACGTTTGCAAGGGCGCGTACTCCAGCTCAACGTTCTACAAGCGCCACGTCCGCGAGTGCCTGCGCCTGGGTGAGACTGGCGTGGACGTGTGCGGTGCCCGCAGGGCGCAAGCGCGCCCTGATCGTGCCGCTGCAGGCGCGCGCTCTGCCGATTGCGGCAGCAAGAGCGGCGGCGGGCCCGGCAGCGCCCCTGCATCGGCCGGCGGCGAGGGCAGGGCCGTGCGCCCCGGGGCCCTGCCGCGCCGCGGCGGCCAGGGCGCCGGTGGCGCTGCGGCGCGCGCGCGCTGCGGCGCGGCTGCTGGTGCAGGAGCTGGCGCGAGCGGCGGCGCCGCCGGCCTGGAGCCGGAGGAGGATGCGGAGGACGAGCCGGAGCGGGTGCCATGGGCGGCGTCGGAGGACAGCGCGGACTCCCTGGCCAGCGACGAGGACGAGGAGGGCGACGCAGGGGGCAGCGGCGCGCGGCTCAGCGCGCGAGTGGCCGAGCTGAGCGTGCACCTGGACCAGCCGCTCTTTGTGCTGCTGGCTGGCCGGCCGGCGCCCGACTCGCTGGGCGAGGTCTGCAGAGAGCTCCACGGCTTCGCGCAGAAGCACAAGCTCAAGCCAAAGTCTGTCAGGGGACTGTTGCAATTGATGCAAACCTTTTTGCCGACCAGCCACATGCCGGCGTCTAGCCGCGTGCTGGCTGAGGTGGGCGGGCGCGCTCCTGGCCGCGAGCGCGAGCCACGGGCGCGGTGAGCCATGCGTGGGCATGCGCGGCTGCCGAGGGAAGCGCATGTCACCCTGAGGCCCGCGAGCACCCCGGGCTCCACGGCGCGAGGGGCCGGCGCCCTGCGCCAGCGCGCGTTGCTGGTGGAGCAGCTCGCTGCGGCGCGGAGACACTCATGCAGCCCTCGCAGCTGCATGCGCGCTAGCGCCTGTTGCGCCTGGGCCTGGCGCAGAAGGCTGGTCAAGGGCCGGCAAGGCGCCAGAGCAGCCACCGGCTGTGCAGCGTGCGGCAGCCAGCGGAGCGCGCAGCGCAGCAGGCGGGAGGGGAGTGGCCCTGTGGCACTGGCGACGGAGTGCGCGCGCACCGGTGCCGCCCCGCTCATCCACCATGTCAGCCACTCCGGGGGCGTCTGCATGGGCGGCGGCCGTCGGCGCCCGCTTGGAGGGCGCCGGGGCCGCGCCCATGCAGGCGTCTGCCAGGGGGCTGCCTGTCAGACAGGCTTGGCTGCCTGGCTGTCTGGCTGCACTGGGAGTGTTGAAGGTGTGATGCCTCATCAGCTGCTAGTATGCGCTTCAATAACAACCTGGCTGCATATTTGAAAGCAGGCGCAGTGCATGTGGTTCTGGGAGTGAAGTGGGGGTCGGCTGTGAATGCTGCCTGTTTTGTCCGCAATTTTTGCTCAAGGTGTTTGGCAGCACAGCGTGCGACTCCTTGCTGCAGCCTTGCTTCAGCGTTGGCGCGTTTGCGCCTTGCTGCAACATTCACCCTGCTGCAGAGCATGCTGTCATGTGCAAGGAAGAGGTACTGCCTGCCTCAAGCGGTTCCAGTGCTCTGCTGCAGCTCTCAATGTCCCCAGGCTGTGAGGCGACTGCATGCAGACCACTGCCCTCAGCTTGAGGGCCCCAGAACAATATGCGGTCTTATTGCACTCCTGCTGAGCTGAGAGTTTTTGCAACCCGTTGAGCACATCGCAAACAGTTTACTGCAAACGACCCGTTGGACCCAATCGCATGCCCCAGAATGGTCCCAAAAATGGCATTCGCGTTACCTCCCTCTGGGCCCAGAGGCCTCTCCAGGCTTTCATGGGCAGCAAGTCCTCAAGCCTGCACCTCCTGGACAGCAGCGTGGGGGTTTTGAAATAAGGACGAAGAGTCCCACCTAGCGTCAGCCAAAGGCGCATAGACGCGCGCAGTATGACACCGCAGGAGATTGTCAAAACCAGCACAGAAGAGAATCCGGTCTACATCTTCATAGTGCGCGGCTGCGCAAACTGCATAGCGCTGAAGCGGACGATCGACAAGGAGTTTGGGCGGACAGGCTACAAGTTTATGTGCGCGCGCCTGCTCTGCGTTTGCGGCAACCAGCTTGGTTCTCTGTTGCGCCCAACTCAGCGCACGTCTGTGTCTCGTGCTTGGTGCAGGGAGGTAGATAAACTTCCCGGCATGGAGCAGACAGCTCTGATGGACTACTTGAAAGAGCTCACGGGCGTGCCGAGCCAGCCGTGGCTGTTCCTGCGCGGTGTGCTCCCTTGCCTTGCTCCATCTCGTCCACAACCAGCTCTTTGCTTGCGCAATAGCAGACCAGCCTGGTGCAGGCAAGTGCGTGGGCAAGTACGACGACATAGAGAAGCTGCAGCGGGCTGGGGAGCTGAAGACAATGCTTAAGGAGGCGGGTAGGTAAGCTGTGCCATAGCGAGGCGTTGTCGCGCCCCTGTCGCTGTGTCAGCTACGTTTGTATGCTCCCTGGCACGCAGTCCGTTGTGGCGGGTGTAGCCGGGTGCAGTCAAGAGCCACACTTGAGGTGCCATGTCCGCCTTCTCTGGCTCAGAGCCAGGGCTCCTGTCCAAGAAAGCCCCAGATCATGGGAAAGGCGTTTGTTACAGCATATCAACAGGTCTGTGATGACGACGTTTACGCACCAGTGAACATGTAGCACTATCAGTCATCGATGACTGCACCTAGCACCAGTCAATGCATCTATCAGTGTGCCAACTAATGTACATGCAGGCAACCCTCTGCTTGACTGCAAAGACGCCCGAAAATGTACAGCCCCTCCCAATATATCCATGCGCCCTACTGTTAGCACATCTCTCACACCTGTGTCACAGACACCTCAGGCCGTCTTAAGTCCACACAGTCCTCACACACTCATGCTCAGAAGTTCACGGGCGCAAAGTTCTGTCTCCAGGCTCGAGACCCCCTCTCCCCATCACCCCCAGCTCAACCCTGTGCAGACCTAAGTTGCGAACATGCAGAGCCACACAGGGCTTCTGTGCACCGCGCTGCCGCAATCTTCAACTAAGCTATCTTACGTCGGCCCTCAACACCGGCGCGCAGCCAGCACTCTGCAGTCAAAACTTGGGCTGACGCCCGCACTCTTGCCAGACGCCAGGCCATCAACCGCCGGGGCGCAGGGCGTCCAGTCAGACACCCTCTTCGGATCGGCCCCCCGCCCGCCCGCTCAACGCCAGGGCTTCACCTCAGCGACCTCAAGCACGTTCGCGTCCGGGTCGCGGAAGAAGATGGCCGCGCGGCCAGACATTGAGCGCGTGAAGGGCACGCCCGCGGCCTCCAGGCGCGCGGCCAGCGGCGCCACGTCCTGCACGCCTGCCATGCGCGGCCGGGCGTGTCAGCTCCGTACCCTGCCTGTGCGGGCTTGCCATGTCCGATGTATGCACTTAGCCAGCACCGCAATGTCCTCCCTGCTTGCCAAGCCGCGCGAGCAACAAGCCTGTTCTGCCTGACAAGAGAGTACACCTTCACTGGCAGTGCATTGCATTGTGACGTGACTCGCCGCTTCTTCTCTGCACTGCCGGACCTAGCACAGTGACTCCTGACAAGGTAGCGGTTGTGTGATGGCAGAGGTGAACGCGCCGTGCGGCACGCGCTCCCGGCAGGGCTGCGCACCCACGCAGATGTGGCGGTCCCGCCCACCGTGCTCAGGACGCTGCTCAGGGGCGGTGGGGTCGGGGTTGGGCAGCTCCATCAGGTGGATCTGCGTCAGCATGAGCACGGACTCAGCATCAGCTCCACCTGCAGACTCGCCCCCTCTTGCAGACCCCGTGGGTCCTTGACCATGCTCCCATAGGAGGCTCCAAAGCGAGCGCACCTGGTCATGACCAATCTGCAGCCACGTGCCACGGTACGGCAGTTTGTTGTTCGGGCGGCTGTCGTTTACCTCCAAGCCTGTCACCACCAGGCGCCGCACACTTGAGTGCAATTCAGTCACAGGCTGCCCGCTGGCGGGCTGCCAAAAGCACACGGCTAGTAGAGCAGCGCAGCAATGTACTTGCCAAGCACAGCGCGCACGTCACCAACACACGCATTTTGGCAAAGGCAGAAGCACACCGAGCACTTCGGTGTAGAACTTCAACGAGCGCTCCAGGTCACTGATCAGGACGCCCACATGGTGGACGCCATGGATCACCAGCTTGCCTGACGCCAGCAGCAACATACGGTTGCCGCTGTGACAGCATAAACTCAGGCACGAAGCGAAGCACACGCCAAGGGCGTCGGACCATGCACCACAAGCTTGTTCCGACGCGCGCACAAGACAGGCAGCCAGCCCAAGCCGGGGCTCGCAGGCGGGCGGAACGGTTGCTGCGCAGGGCGCCTGCGCGCGGGCTGACCCAAGGCGGCGGGAGCGCAAGCCGCACCTTCTGCGCCATTCTTCAGCTCCTTGCTCGCAATGCTGCCCAGCAGCTCCGCGCCGGCCACGCTGTTCGGCGTGCGCGCGGGCCCGCCCGACCCCCCCCTGCGGCGCGTGGCGCGGAAGAGGCACCTGCGCCGGATAAGGTGTACCTTCGTGTGGGCTCCTGGACGGCGCTTGCCAGCGGCTGAGCAGGGCGCGGCTGCCCGCGCGCGTGCCGTCACCTGGCGGGAACGACGAGCGCTCTGCGCGGCTGAGTGGCGCGGCAGGCTGTCGGGATCAGGCGCCCTGCTGTCTGTGCATGCATTCCGCAGCGCTCTGCTTCTGGGCAGCAGCGTCCGCCGTGCGGCAGTGGTCCCTGTGCTGATGACCTGCCTGGGCCTGGGCGCCTGCTTGCTTTTACACCAGGAGCCCGTGCTTGTGGGGCCACACAGCCAGGATCTGCACAGACCTGGTTTCCCAGGCAATCCCAGGTGGTTTTTAAGAGAGTTTGAGCTCTGATCGACTTTGTGAGCACCTCACTCCTGGACTGGAGATCGCTGTTTGTGTAGCCATACCGGCTATTGCGCACCTGGCCACGGTGTTCGCAGTTGTCAAGCAGCAAGCTGATGCCATGTCAGCCTGACAATCTCTGCTGACGCCAGTGCTCCTGCATTGCCTTGTTTCCAGCCAGCCAGCAATAGTTGCCTTGTTTCCAGCCAGCCAGCAATAGGCTCCACACTATCAATGTAGGCGCCTAGGAAAAGCCGCGTGGTGGTGCACTGCAACATCCAATGACACCAGAGCAGGCGGCTGGTTGACGCAGCACGCCGCCACACAGCATGGGAACGCAGATTGCATACACGCCGCTGTACGGCGCGATGTCAGACGGGCCGCTCTGCGGCCTGCTGGAGGTGCGGCCCCTGCCGCCCGCGCTCTCTTGGCAAACGCGCTTCTGCTGCCCCGAGAGTGCTCGGTGGCACCTAGAAGGACCTCCTGTAAGGACCTGTGTCGACCCTGGCAGCCCCTGTGAGGAGTGCAGGCCGCGCTTGTTACAGACGGCGCCGCGGCCCGGCGGCGGACGCGGACGCGCCCCGCGCGCGGCGCGCAGCCCTAAGCAGGGCGGCCACCGGCAGGTCAACGGCTTCCGGCTGCTGCTGGACTGCGGCTGGGACGATGCGTACGACCCCGGCCTGCTGCGCCCGCTGGAGGCGCTGCTGCCCTCGCTGGACGGCGTGATCGTCTCGCACCCGGACCCCGCGCACCTGGGCGCGCTGCCCTACCTCGTGCGCACCCCAGCCTGCCCGGCAGCTCCCGGTGGCCTCAGTCCGCCGCCTCTGCCCCCGCATGCGCTGGGACACTGCATGCGACCGCGCGCTCGTGCTGCCGCTGGAGGCCCAGCTGCCCGCCGCATGTTTGTGCTGACCCCCGCTTGACCCCGCATGCCTCCACGGCTCTCCCCGCCTCCCGCCCATGCGGTCGTTCCTGCACCGCGAGCGCAAGCCTGCGCGACTCGGGGCACTGAGCACCGCCTCATGCGCTTCTGGCCGCTGCAGACTTGCATGCAAGCCCTGCCCCGTACGCATTCAGACGGCGTGGGCTTGCGCGCCATCAGGAGCACTGGTAGCATACGTCAGGCCGCAGCTGCGGCGGCGCCGTGTCCCCACCTGGGTCGCGCGGCGCACAGGCGGGGCGCCCAACCCCCGCGCGCGCCGGCACACGACATGCTGGCGCCGCGCGCCCACCCCAGGCCCGTGCGCGCAGGTGGGCCGCCGCGGCCTGCGCGCGCCGGTGCACATCACGCTCGCCGCGCACAAGATGGGCCAGCTGGAGATGTACGACCAGTACCTCAGCCGCCACGCGGCCGCCGACTTTGACACCTGGGACCTGGACGACGTGGACGCGGCCTTCGGCGCCGCCTCGCCCGTCAAGTTCCAGCAGCGCGTGGCGCTGACAGGTGCGCCGCACCTGTTGGGGTGAGGCTAGGGTATAGGGCTAGGCACCTGGGACCTGGGTGACGTGAACGCGGCCTGCGCGGCCGCGTAACCCGTCAAGTTCCAGCAGCGTATGGCACTGGCGGGTGCCGCGCACCTGTCAGGGTCAGTACTCACAGTACCCTGCCTTTTGGACAGGCGCCGCATGCGTGCGGCCGCGCCCGCCCCGCGCCAAAGCACGGCCGCGCGCCGCCGGCGTGGCTGGGGCAGAGTCCCGCTGCAAAGCAGCGCCCTTGTCTCTTAAGGTCGGGGGCGGATACTCCAGGCGCAGCGACATGCACGCGGCGTGACTCTCGCGTACTGCTGCGCTCGTCGCTGCCTGAGGTGAGGCCCGGGCCGCGTAGGGCGCGGCGCGGGGTTCACGCTGACCGCGCTGTGCGCGGGGCGGCTGCTGGGAGGCGCGCTCTGGCGCGTGACCACGCCGGACGGCGAGGACATCGTCTATGCGGTCTGCGCCCGTGCGCGCACATGTAGCGATGCGCTTAAATTCAACAAGTTTATTTAGTCCAAAGCTGTTCAAGAAAGCAAGTTTTCGGATACGGCCGCCTCCTGGTACCTGCCGCGGCTGTGCCCTCCGCATGCGCTGGCGTCTTCTATTTAACCCTGAACCTCACCCTATGCACTGCCGGCAGAGGTGGACCGTAAGCTCGCGTCGCGGGACGCGGCAGGTGCACTTCAACCACCGCAGCGAGCGGCACCTGGCGGCGGCCGCGCTGGCGGCGGCGGCCGCGCGGCCGGCGGTGCTGATCACCGACGCGCGCAACGCGCTTGCGCTGGCGCCCGACCGCGGCGCGCCCGCGCGCGAGCGCGAGCTGGTCGACCTCGCGCTGGCCGCGCTGCGCAAGGACGGCGCGCCCCGGCCCGGGGTGCAGACTGAATGCATCAGGAAGGATTACACAGGAGGTAATTGCGGTACGCGAGACTTCGCTTGACGCCATCTGAAAGGGCTTGGGTGTCTGCATACGCGTGAAGCATCAGCAGCCGCCGTGAGGCATCTCTTTTTGCGGCCAGTACAGCATGAATGGATATGCAATCTGATGTCCTCATGACGTCAGGAGCTTGCTGATGCGCCCAGACCACCGCAAGGTGTCACTGTTTTGGTGCCGGTGGAGCATGCACATGTCAGAGAAGCAGACACGCTTCAGCCGTTCTGCACGGCTCGGCCTGGCTCCGAGTTTGCAGCGCCGCGGCGATTGGAGCATCGGCGACCCTCGGTAGGGCCTTCTGCCGCGCGCAGGCAACGTGCTGGTGCCGGTGGACGCCGCGGGCCGCGTGCTGGAGCTGCTGCTGGTGCTGGAGGCCGCCTGGGCGGCCGGGCGGCCGGGGTACGGCCTGGCGCTGCTCTCGCCGGTCGCCTTCAACGCGCTCGAGTTCGCCAAGAGCCAGCTGGAGTGGATGGCAGAGGGCCTCACGCATGCGCTGGAGTCGCGCAAGGCCAACCCGTTCGCGCTGCGGTGCGTGCGCGGCGCGCCGGCCCCGGGCACGGTAGGCCGGGCTACTGCGCAGTTGAAGACCCAAGGGCAGTTGGGCACATCCGAACAGCACCGTAAAGAGGGGCGCGGCGCGTGTGTGGCACCCCAAATGGAACAAGAGCATGCACAGAGCTGTCACCCCGAGCTCGCCGCTGCCCGCCCAAAGGCCGCGTCAGCTCTATTGGGGGTTTTCGGCAGCTTGCGGGCGCATGGGCTGCTCGAAGCACAGCCGCGCCCAGCAGATGCCCAGCCCGCTAGCGCCCGCCACACCCGACGAGGCAGGAGACTGCGGTGAGCGCGGACTGGGCAGGGCCGCCGGGTCCGCCCACTGGGGCGCGGCTGCCACGCGCGCGCGGCTGGCGATTACAAATCTCACCCTTTCCTAACCCTACCATAACCCTACACCGGCGGGCGCCAGGCACGTGCGCCTGTGCCACACGCGCGCGGAGCTGGCTGCGCTGGGCCACGGGCCCAAGCTGGTGCTGGCCACGCTGGCCAGCCTGGAGGCCGGCGGCGCGCGCCAGCTGCTCGTCGAGTGGGCCGCCAACCCGGCCAGCCTCGTGCTCTTCCCCGGCGCCGCGCCGGTGCGCCCGGCTCGCGGCCGCCGGCCGTGACGTGCGCGCGCGCGGGCGGTGCAGGCAGGCATGCAGTCCGTATCGGAACACAGCCCCTGCTCTGACACCGCGTCACTGCTTCCTCCGTCTCATGTCAAGAGCAGCGGGGATGGTTGCTGCGCATCATGACCGTGCAGGAGCAGCGCATGCGGGGGCAAGCACGGGAGGCAATGAGCGTCGACGATGCGACGCGCTGCAGGGAGGCCTGCCCTGCGCGCGGGACGCTGCCGGGGTGTGGCACTGCATCATGAGGCCGTGCACGGACAATGATGAACAGGCAGAAAGTGAACGCCCGCAAGTGTGCAGAAGTGCAGGGCGGGCCCTGAGCACAGCGTGTCATGCAAGGGGACCCTGCCCCCCACAGAGGGCGGCGCGCGCGCAGGCGGGCACACTGGCGGCGCAGCTGCAAGCCGCGCCGGCGGCGCCGCGGCCGCCGGGCGCGCCGCTGGCCACGCTGCCGCTGCGGCTGTCGCGGCGCATCCCGCTGGAGGGCGCCGAGCTGGAGGCCTGGCACGAGCGCCGGCGTGCGGCCGCGCTCGAGGCCGCTGCGTCGCCGCCGCCGGCGGCCGGTTCCGACGCGCCGGAGGACCTCATGTGAGGGCTTGACAGTCGCTATGAGCCTTGCCCACACGCACAATTTTAAGGAGCGGGCTGCATTGGAGAGCCATGCACCCTGATCAAACCCAACCTGGGCAGACCTGACAGCAGCTGGATACGGAGGCCTGTCAAGCAGGGCGGCAGGTTCACACGTGGTAACCATGTCGCGGCTCCTGCGTTGCCTGCCCTGCCGCCGAGCACGCATGCCATGTATACAGCACCTGTGTATCACGACAGTCTAGGCTTCCGGCAGATGGCTCCTACTGAACTACCAGCTTGCGTGGCTGTATGCCGCCCAGCCCAGCCGCCCTCGCTCAGCCCGGCTGCAGGAGCGGGCCGAGGCGCCCGGCGCGCCCCGGCACCGGGCTCCCTGGCTTGCCCCAGGCCTGACCCGCGGCGCCGGTACAGGCTGGAGGCGGAGGCGGGCGACGCGCGGCCGCTGGCGAGCCGCAGCAGCAGCCGGCTGGTGGCTGCGCTGGCGGCTGCGGCCGACGCCGGCGAGGACGGCTTGGCGGTCGCGAGCGTGGCGGCCGACGTGTTCATCGACGGCTTCGCGGTGCCCGAGGCGCGACCGCGGGGTTAATGGCTAGGGATAGGGTAAAACTAGGGTATATGTTTAGGGTAACGGCTCTGGCCACCGTGGCCGACGCCGGCGGGGATGGCCTGGCCGCGAGCGCGGCGGCCGACATGTTTGTTGATGGCTTTGCGGTGCCCGAGGCGCGGCCCACAGGCCGCGGCGCACGCGCCAATCTGCGCCGCTGTACAGGGCCAGGCCCGCCGCAACTGGCAGCGGCAGCCGCAGCAGTGACCCCGACGAGGGACGAGGAGGCCGGCGCGCGGCGTCTGTTCGCTCCTTGCATGGAGAGGGCTGCTGCATTCCTTGCATGGAGAGGGCTGCTGCATTGAGACAAGTTTGGCGGATCCTTGTGTGTTGCACGAGAGGCGGCCGGGTAGCATGGCGGCGGCCCAGCAGTGCGGGGAACGGTATGTGGTGCGCACGGTGCACGCCATGCTGAGGGCGCCGCATGGCGGGGCAGCGCTCACGGAGCGCGCGCTGCTGGGGAAGCAGGGCGCGGCCGCGCCCATGTTCCCCTTCGAGGACGCCGGCGACGGCGCGGGGTGGGACGACTACGGCGGGCCCGTGCGGCCCGGCGACTTTGGCGCGGCCGGCCTGCCGGCAGGCGTGCCTCGCACGCCCCCTGTGAGCCCTACTGTGGAGGTTTTGGATCCCTCCGTGAGCTTGAGCGGCAGTTTGAGGTGGGCAGTGATCGACACCAGAGGGCGTGCCGCACGTGCACATGCCAGGCATCCATGCGGCGGGCGTCAGACGCGTCGAGCCCGGCTGCCTGCCGAATGACGCGCACCCCTGCCTGCCAGGGCCGGCCGATGCGGACATGGACGAGGACGGGGCCGGCAGCGACGCTGAGCAGGCCGAGGAGGAGGAGCCGCCCACAAAGGCGCGCCCGCGCCGCCCGGGCATGCAAGCTGCACGGGCGTGTGCAGCCGAGCGAGGGGCCGCTCCACTTGACGTGAACCTGCATGCCAGCGCTGAGGCCTCGTCATGCTCGCCCTGCTTCGCCTGGCACATGGTGGCCGGCGCCGCCGCAGCGGCCGCTGGCAGGGTCCGCCATTGCACGAGGAGAGCATTCTTGCTGCAACATCAGGCTCGCAGCTGCGGAGGCAGCGGGAGCGTGTCGCCCCTGCCGCCCTGCTATCACGGAATGGCTAAACGCTCTGAGCCTGCTGCGCAACCCCGTACACTGCGGCCAGACGCATGCGCTGGCTGCAAGCCCCTCCTCTCATGCTAGGGTAGGGTTACCCTAACCCTTATTTACGCCGCGCGCGCGCGCAGGTGGTGACCGCGGAGGCGCTGGTGGCGGTGCGCGCGGCGGTGCGCACGCTGGACTTTGAGGGCCGCAGCGACGGCCGCAGCGTGCGCACGCTGCTGGCGCAGGTCGCGCCGCGGCACCTCGTGCTCGTTGGCGGCGCGCCCGCGGTGCCCGCCCGCCCATCACCCAGCCCAGCAGCCGGGCCCGGGCTCTGCTTGAACGGCTCTGCATCTCGCTGCAGTGCGCTCTCTGCTCGCGCCCCGCACGATGCACGCAGGCTGTTCCAAGGCCCCCAGCTTTGCCATGGCAGCATTGAAGCCGACACGGGACCTGGCTGCTGCGGCCCGCCGGTGTGTGGCTGTAGACCGGCTGCAGACCGACCCACAGGCCGCTGACCCTGGGAGCCGCAGGCCACCGAGGCGCTGCGGCGGCACTGCGAGGCTGAGCTGGCGGCCGGCCGCGCGCGCGTGCACGCGCCGGCCAACAGCGAGCGCGTCGACGCATCGCCCGGCTCGTCCGCCTTCCGGCTTGTGCTCGCCGATGCGCTGCTGGCGCGCCTGGCCTGGCGCGACATGGGCGCCGCCAAGCTGGCCTGGGCCGACGGCGTGGTCGCGCCCGCGGCGCCGGGCGACGTGCCGGAGCTGCTGCCGCCGGCCGACGACGGCGCCGGCGCCACGCAGGGCGGCGTGTTCATTGGCGCGCCTCTCCTGCGGCCCGCCCCTGCCCGCCGCCCTCGCCTCGCCTCACGCCTGCGAGACGAGCAACGCGCAGCTGGCCTGGGTAAAGATCATTTGCGGCCATTGCAGAGCGTGCCGCTGCGCCTGAGCTGCCGCCGCCGGCCGCTCGCGCCACGTAGGGCAGTGCATTGACTGTGTTGTAACGACAATCAGCTGCCACCTGTCTGCAAACATGCGGCACCCGTGACGTTTCTGCCCACTCCTGTCGCGCCCCGCCGGCGTGTGCGCCCCGACGGCGCGCGCAGAGCGCCGAGCCGCGCACCGGCCGCGCAGGCGACGTGCGGCTGTCCGACCTGCGCCTGGCGCTCGGCCAGGCCGGCATCGGCGCCGAGTTCCGGTCCGGCCGCCTGGTGTGCGCGGGCGGGCGCGTGACGGTGCGCCGCGCGGACGCCGGCGGCGAGTTGCTGCTGGAGGGGCCGCTCTGCGAGGACTACTACGCCGTGCGCGACGTCGTGTACCGCCAGTACCACGTCTGCTGACACGGCGGCCCGCGCGCGCGGCGCCCAGCCCCGCAGAGCTCTGCGCGCTGTCATGCGCGTGTTTTATGCCTGTGTGTGGAGTGCCCTAGGTTGCTGGTGTATTGTAGCATGACCAGCGCCAGATCAGGCGCCCTTGCGGCCTGTGGCGCTGCTTGCAGCGGCATGCATGAGCTCTGCGGCTTCTTTGTGGACGAGCCCAGTGCAGTGTCCACCTGGGTGCTGCTCACCAGGTGCCAAGAACTGCTAGGTTACACTTGCTGCTTGCCTTCGGACTCCGCACACTGCTTGGACAGTCACACGCACAAACCTGCGCATAGAATGGATGACATCAAACCTTCAAAACATTGTAGTTTGTGATGTTCCGTGTGGAAATTGGCTGCTTTTCTGCTCCAGTATCCTATGTGGTCTACCAGATACCCCCCTTCAAGCCTTGTAGCAACCCAGCGGGCATGCTGTCAAGGGCGGGCGCACTGGTATGCTGCCAAGGTGGCACGCACGTCAGCCACCCGCATGTGCTCACTGACGCAGCTCAGTGAGCCGGGGGAACAGCAGGCCGTGCGGCTCAGACTCCTGCTGCATTCTCACTCCGGCCTGAAAGCCTCTCGACTCCACTCGACATACAGACAGTGTTCCGGGCAACCAACCACGGGGCAAAGCCCTTTATTCCAGGGAGCACCCCTTATTCCACAATGGCACTCGCGCTGCATTGCCCAGCCATGCCAGGCGCTGCATGCGGCAGCGCCTGCGCGCCTCAGCCCTCCGCAGCCGCCCCGGTGCCCTTTGCGCCCAGCCCGCTGCGGCCCTTGATGCGCAGCTCCTCCTTGATCTGCGCGCGCCAGCTGGTGCGGAAGCCGCCAAAGCGCCGCACGTCGCCGTCCGCCGCCGCCGCCAGCTCCTCCAGCGCGGTGTACCTGCGGCGCGCGCCTCGGCACATCATAGCGCTGCTGTTTATGCGTGCAAGGGGGCAAGCAGCGGAGGCAGCTGACGTCTCCTTGGCCCCTTGCCTGTCGAGGCGCAAGCGCCATGCGCATGCTCGTTTGCACTTCCCGTGTGAGGCATCCTCGACCACCGGCTCACAGGCCCTCACGCGCTGCTCAACATGCAGCGCACGGGGCTGCGCCAGCATGCGCACGCGCTTGCACAGCCAGGAACTACCAAGCAGTGCCCAGGCCGCAGGCGCGTACAGCGGGCGCAGCGCCTCGGGCGGCCGGTGCGTGCTCGCGGGCGCGCCCAGAATCTGCTGCGCGCTCGTGTGCGGCCCGTAGATCTCGGCGTTCGCCTCCTTGTCGAAGCTGATCTTCCCGCCTGCGCGGCATACGCGTACGCGGTCCCCAGCTGCGCTAGTGACTTACAGCAGGGAAAGCTAGATATGCACGCATTTCGCACTATTTGGGCTATGACTCTTGACAGGGTGTCCGGCACGCACTGCGTGCTGCCAAATGCAGCCAGCATGGATCACGTGAAACACCCGGCCAGCACTTAGAGCGAGCTGCCAGGGCGCGCAGCATTTGAGCGCTGCGCAGCAGCATGAGCGTCCTTGTGCGAGCGCTCACCCTGGCTGACCGGGGGGCACAGGGCAGCGCCGGAACACTGGGCGCTGCGCGGAGGGGGCCGGCATGCGTCGGGCCGCGCGGGCGTGGAGCGACGCAGGGAGGGGACGGGCCGGGCAGGCGCGCCAATTATGCTCCAGTCCACGATGGCGCCGCCCGACGTGCTGAGCGTGACGACGTCGCGCTTGTTCAGCAGATTGATGTCCTCCAACTGGGGGCCCCCGCCGGCCTGCCATTAGCGCGTGGCATTGGGTGTGCGGAGCATAACCGACTTGCCTGTGCAGGTGCGCACGCAGACCTCAGGCTTTCCAGCACCAAGTTTGGCCCGAGCCTCGCGTGCTGCATGCGGCGTCGTCCAACATGCTCCATGCGGTGCTGCGGCTGGCAGCATTGCCTTGCACCACATGCGGTGCCACCTCCGGTGCACATAAAGATAGGACACAACAGTTGGCGTCGCGGCAGTGGTGGTCGTGACGACGCGCACACGGGCCTGACAACGACGGCGCCCAACCCGCGATGCCTGCACTACCACCGCCTCCAGGCTGGCAAGCTGGGGGCGCGATGCGCAGGCAGGGCGCAGGGCGCACCACGCCAAATCCCAGCGCCTTGCCCAGCGACAGGTCCTGCCCCAGCACGACGGGGCCCATCGTCGCCTGCGCGCCGTGCGCGCCAGCTTCGTGCATGTACAGGAGCACAACAACGCCACAGCCCCACATATATGTTAAACAGCGCCGCCAGCCAGCATTACATAAACAGTAAAGAATACTTCACAGCAGCGCCGCTGAAGTGCAAGCCCTTTGCCTTGCACGTGCGTGGTGACTCTTTATGGGCGTAGTACCTCAGCATGTCGTCAGGTGTCCCTGCTCTGGGCAACCCTTACCATGCAGAAGTGAGGAGGAACAGGAAGTAAGGAGTAGGTTCCATAAAGATCCGGCACAATGCAGTCGCTTCCCTGTGGCGGGGCAGCGAGGCCCCCACCCGCCGGAACTGGTCCACAGCCGCGTCGCTGCCCAGCACGAGCAGCGTCTGGATGCTGCCCGCGCCTGGCCGCACACACACCAAGGTCTGCCAGCACCGCTGTCTGGCATTCTGCCTGAACACCTGCCCTCAAGACGGTGCTCCAGTGGTCCAGTGGTTACCAGTGGTTAACAAGTGGACTCGAAGAGAACGCAGGTTGAAGTCTGCACAATCGAGTCAGCTGCCTGCGCTTGCGGCAAACGTACTCCTTATGATAGGCTCCCTGCTGTACTGTGCAGGACCTGCCACCGCACTGCGCGCACCTGCGATCAGCCCCAGCGCCGCTTCCTTCACGCGGTACAGCGCCGGCGCTGACCACCCCGTGCGCCCGTGCTCGTCGGTCAGGTGCGTGAAGAGCACGCCCGCGCCCCACTTCACGCCGATGCCCAGCCCCACCTTGCGCGTGTGGTAGAAGAACAGGCCCTGCGTAGCGGTGCACCAACTCCGCAAAAGTCTGCATGGAGCTTTCAAACTAACAGTCACCAGAGGTGCTCCGCACTTGCCAGACAGAGCGAACAGGTAGCATGTGGCGCATGGCCAGCTCAGCAGCAGTGCGCGCTTGCAGTTTGCCGGAAAGCCAGTGCTGCGAGCGCGGTTCTGCAAGCAGCTGCCCGGGGGCTGCTCGTCTGCCACAGGTCGGGTCCCCTCCTGGTAGTGTGCAGACCACACGGCGAAGCCTGTCACTTGAAACTTCCTGTACTGAAAGCCTGTCACTCAAAACTTCCCGTACTGGAATTCTTACAGGAACAGGCGCAAGCCTCACAGACACCCAAAGCCAAGCTGTCACCAGAGGCTCCAGCTCTTTCCCCGAGCAGGCCAGCTGCTGATCGCACCTTGCAGTGCTTAACCAGTGCGGGCTGGAGCTTGCCCAGCGGCTCCGCGGGCGGGCGCTCCTCAGTCAGGTCCGCCAGCAGGTGCAGGGCGCGGCTCACCTCGTCCTTCAGGTGCTCCGCCGCCGTGGGCGACATGCTTGGCCTGTGCAGGCGCTCAAACAGGGGGTATGCAGCCTCGCATTGCCGGCCAGCTGGGGCCTGCAACACAGCCGCGGGTGAACCACCCAAGGAGCAGCCCTTTACAGCAAGCGACACATCTTGCCCGAACTCGAAAGCGGACCTGCTTCAGGCTTCCCGCTAGCTAGCTGTCGGAAACCTGCCAGACAAGCCCTAAGTTTGCTTTTATAGATACCTCAACTCCCTCAACGATAAGAGCGAGCTAGCAGAGGCCACTTTGAAGCAACACAGCAAGACTGTCGGCCAAACCCCTCCTTGCTGTTGCAATATGTTGACAGAGCGTTCCGCCGCTTCACAGCCGTGCTGTTCGCGTCCGGCGCCCCAGGTGCCCAGAGCCGCTTCGCACTTTGCTGCTCCTCGCAGCGCCCTGACGCTGTGCTTGCACCTTACACTTGCCTGCTCGCAGAGGGGCGCCCCAGTTGTCAGCTTTGCCGGCGATGCATTTGGCTGGAGGTGCGGCGGTGCTCTCTTTCTTGCGTTCATATATACTTCAAGGCAGATATGGTGCTGAGCCGGTACATGCAAACGTGCAGGCAACCCAGGCTACCAGGGAGCCGCAATGGTGGTGCGCGTAGCGCACCCCACGCAGATTTGTGTCCAGGGACACGCAGAACAGTGATAGCGAGCAGGAGACTGACATCCTGTGTGTCTACTCCAGCAGGCACACGCAGGGCTGTGCATGTGTACGCGGCTGCTGTGGAGGAGGAGCGAGAGGAGGCGCGCCCCCGCTGTTCAGAGGCGGCGCGCCGCTCTGCGCCATCACGCGCTGTGCTTGTTTGCAGTGGCAAGCTCCGGCTCAGCAGGGAAGGCTTGCAGCCGTGCTTTGTGACGCATTGTGCACACATTGAGTGCGCCGTTCAACGAGCGTACGTGGCAGGGCCTTGAACTCTGGCAAGCCGTCTGGCTCTCAGGCTCCTGCCTGACGCGGGGCCGCGCTGCGGGGCGTCTGCAGGACCTGCAGCAGATCAAGGACCGCGAGAACTGGTACCTGCCAAAGTTCTCCGCGGACGACGCGCCCGACTGGAACCCGGGCCGCTTTGTGCGCTCGCGGCAGCTCACGCTCGGCCTGCGCGAGGTGCGCCAGGCCCAACGCTGCAGGTCTCTCATTCCCATGGCAGGTGCATCAGGCGGGGCACCAGGCGGCTCTGCTGCGGACGGCCCGTGCATCAGGCGGCTCCGTGCTGTGGACGCCCGACCCGACCTGCGCTGCGGGCGCAGGTGGTCGTGGAGGCCGAGATCAGCCGCGACAAGGTGCCGCTGCGCAACGCGTACAAGCACGTGGGCCAGCGCGCCTCGCTGCGCATCAACAGCGGCGTGGAGCACAGCCTGCTCGGTGCGCCCTCAGCGGCAGCGGCACTGGTGCACGGCGCATGGCGTAGCGCGCCCTGGCCGCTTGTCAGGAGCGGCGCACGCCACGGACTGCATGTCGTGCAATCACAAGGACCACCGGGCAAGCATGTTTTATTGAAGTTGATGCCAGGTGTGACAGTGGACACAGCAATGGGAAAAGCGTTGTTGCACAAGACAACCCCAGCAGCTTTCTAGCGTACCATACAACTTGGACATGCACATTGCATGAGGGCTTTGAGTCAGCTTTTGACGTGAACATGAGAGTCTGGCTGTGTCATGCGGATGACGTGCATGGTCGTTCCGCGCGGCAGTCGCGAGCCCGCCGCACGCCCAGAAGTTGCAGCGCGACGCCCTGCTTAAGGCGCGGGGCGACATTTCTGCCGGCGAGATAAAGCATGTCAAGGACATGATCAGGCGCGCAGCTGCCCTGCTCTTGCAGCCCCCGCAGGGGTTTTTGGTCGCCTGACGTGGTGTCGGGGGGCTGCGCGTGCCGCTACTCACTGCCAGCGCGCACAGACGCTCCGCTGGCGGCAGGGAGCAGACGAGCAGCAAACCATGCAGCACTTTCCGCCTGGCGGGTGCAGCCATGGCTGCAGAGGACAGAGGGCGTTTGCGCCTGTATACGAAGCAGCAGCACGAGGTCAAGTGTGAGGTATCGTTGGCGCATACTGAGCGCATGCCGTGCCATGCGCAGCGTGATGGCGGAGGTGGCGCTGGTGGTCAGCGAGGAAGAGGCGCCCGATGTGTACAAGCTCAGCGAGGAGGACTCTGTTGAGATTGGGCCCTTCACGGTGCGGCTCCCCGCGCTTGCGCAAGCACAAGCTCCTGACACACTCAGTAACACACAGTGTGATGCCTGCGATCGGAGCGCTGGGAGTCGACATGCTGACTACCCATGATCTGTACTGCACTCTGTGCCACATGTTTATCAGGTCTACCCTCTGTCTGCGGTATTGCGTGTGAGCTTGTGCCAAGTCTGATAGGCGGCTGGCTGGCCGCCTGGTAGGGAGCGGGCATGGACCTGCGCGGCCCGATCTACGGCCTCTACGGCTACCCCACGATTGTCATGTTCGCCGAGGGCCGCGGCATCGCAACTGCACGCGCGCTGATCGAGTCTGGCGCTGAGGAGTGCGGTCTCAACCTCCCGATGCGCAAGGACGTGCGGTTATACTACCGGGTGCGTACGGAGGGTATTGCAGCACTGCTGGCTTACATCACCCTTGTTAGCGGCATGTGACAGTGACGCTCTGGGCGACCAGGCACCGAACGAGGAGTCGATGTGCTTCCGGGACCGGTGGGACGGGTGGCGCACGCGATGCAATGTGGTCGTGGCGACTTCCACGCGCGACACCTTCCAGGAGATGTTTGACGATGACGACACGCTGGCATACGAGCCGAGCACCACCGCAGCGGTCATCATGTGCGGCGGCGACGTGGAGGCCGAGGCTGCTGCGCTGGAGGTGCGCTTTCCGCTGCTGCACTGTGAGACTCTCCACAGTCTTGCTGCATGCTGGTGCTCACCGACGGCTGTGCATGCCCTCTCACACTGGCAGGCGCTGCGCAGGTTTGCAAGGAGGCTGAGATAGATGTCGTGACCATTGACAGCAAGGAGATGACACGGAGCGTATATATCACAAAGGGCAGCGAGGGGCCCGTGAAGAGCGACAAGACAAAGGCAGCTGCTGCTGTGCAGCCATAGTGATGGCAGCATGCGGGGGCCTGCGGGGGTTTCTATGCTGTTCGCGTCGTGGTAAAGCTCGCCTGAACGAAGAAGGACAGTTTGTTCCAGGTCAAACCTCAGAAGGGTGCAATTTGCACGTGCAGTGTGTTGCAGCCAGCAAAATCATGTGCTCGTGTTGTTGCTGTCTGGCCAGGACAGCCTGTCAAGCATGCATGCACGTCATGAAACATGGCACCATTCAGCTGAGAGGTGCGCCGGCAGGCTCGGCCATCCAAAAGTGCAGAGCCGTGGCGATGCTGCACATCACCAGTACAGCAGCTGCTACATACAGGCAGCTGACTCCTGCCACCATGCCTGTCCATGACCTGTGCGCTGCATGCCGCCGATGCTCCTCAAGCAGGGCATTTGCGATGACTGCAGCGGCCAGCAGCACTGCCTGCTTGCAGAGGCATGCATGGTGAGCAAAAATGCGTTTGTACTCAGCACTTGGTTGTTCTTGTGGCAACTTAAGACACCCGCACCTGCTCCTTCGGGTCATGCATCGTCTGGACCAGCTGTGCAGCGGTGGCTGGCACTGCCAGCGGATGCGGATGCTCATTGAGTGCCAGCGCGAACCTCTCGAGCGCGTCCATTGCAGCTGCGCTGCTGCAGTTGACCGCAGCTGTGCCAGAGGAGAGCTGCACCCCCAGCACATGACGAATTAGTTGGCAATAACATATGAGCATGACGTGCGCAAGCAAAGTCTTTGTGCTTATACTTGCCGTGTCTGGCATATGCACAAGCTTCTCTGGTGCAGCAGAAGCTGCAGTGCTGCTTGCTGCCAGCATGATGCCATGGGTTGCTACAACTGGGGCGGGCTGAGTTGCAGACGCCTGACTGGTTGCAGAAGCTGCCCCGCTTGCACCAGCACCATCACCAAGGCAAGTCAACGTCCCTGCAGTTGCAGCACTCGTGCAGACGTCACTGGATGATTCCATCAGCCTGAGAGACAGACAGACACTGACAATTAGCAATGTGCACAGCCTTTGAGCAAGCGCTTCGCTTCAAAGGATGAAGTGCACTTACACAGCGCGTGTTTGCGTCTTATCTGGAGTCCGGCTGGCAAAGTTCAGCGCCCTGGCCACGCGCGTCTTGTTGCCAGCAACTGTGCTGCCAAAAGCCAGGCGGGGGTTCTGTGCTGTTCGCCGATTGGCGCTGACGGCCTTGGCCATGTCTGCAGGGTGGTGGACCGTGGTGTTGGTTTTGGCTGCTGAGAAGTACATCATCACATGCATGAAGACGTAAAGGGACCTCTAGGGTTCCTCAAATGCATTTTGGCATGCTCTGCATGTCATATGCTCTTTTTGCCATGCTGGCCACTTGCCAGCCCTGTCGACATGCTCCACTTCTGCTTAACACATTGATAGGCATCAGGTCCACGCACACGTACAAGCAAGTTTTGTTTGCCATGACAACCGCAGTGTGACACAGGCATCTGTAATGCACACTCGCCTGATTGAGCCATTCCATGCTCGCTGACATTTGACTCCGGATACAAGTACCCACATCCTGCAGACACCTGGCCACTCCAACGCTCACACTCAGCAGTGCACACTAAATAAGAAGACGACATGTGTTGTGACAGCAGTTAGGAGTGTGCAGCAAAACACCCCATATGACTAACTTCAGGAAACAGAGCAGCAATCAGGTGGCGCGCATTGCGCGCGTGAAGCGGTGGAGGCGTGCATAAGCATCACCAAAGTTTGGGGCGACGACCAGCGACGTCTGGATCCAGGCCGGCAGCTTGCCGAGGGGGCCGTCCCAGCCCCTGCCATCTGCCCCGTCACCCAGGCCAGGCCCCCCGCCGGCACGCGCGCGAGCGCCCCAGCGCGCATCGACCAGCACGACAGCGGCCCAGTCGGCTGCGTGGCGGATCACGCGGCCAATGCACTGATTCACCGCCTTCATGCACAGGTCCTCATAGTACTCGCGGCCGGCCTGTCCGCCCCGCCCCGCCTGGCTGCCCTGCGGCAACAAGGCCTGCTGCAACCCATCGGAGCACGGCGATGCAGCGCCATGCAGGGCCGCGCTGGCGCCGTCTGACGCCGGGGCGGGCTGCTGCGCATCAAGATAGCGCATGCGCTCACGCAGCTCTGGGTCGGCGGGGTTTGGGTAGGGCATGCCCAGCACGACCACGCACCTGCCGCGCCACCAACACTGGGTCACCTGGTGGGTCTGCCGGTCTGCTCACGCACGCCTTTCTGCCTGCCGTAGCCAGGACATCTGTAACCAGGGCGCACTGAAGGGCAGGGGCGCCTGTCATCTGTTCAAGCTGCTACCACCGCTGTTTCTGGCATGAAACGCATACTGCATGCCCGCTCGACGTGACAGACATTGGCAGCAACTGGCTGGCGCTCAAGGGACTGCACATGTGGCAGCCAGGCTTCCCATCGCTTAAATTTTACTCCTGGATAATCTATCAGAGAAACTGCAATCAAACACCTGAGCGCGCACCTGCCCAGTCCGTCGCCAAAGTTGATGCCCTCCGCAAGCTTGCCACCCACCACGCACAGCATCAGCGCGCCCTCGCCGCCTGCCCAGAACAATTGAGCATGTTCACTTTGTCCTGGGAGCTGAGGAAGTTAAGGCGGCTAGCCCTTCAACATGCACAGCACGCTTGGCAAGGCCTGCAGAGCACTTTTTTGTTGAACCCACTGCATCAGTGCCACTCTGCACGCTCCACATACCCCGTTTTGCACAAGGTCCAGGCGAAAGGCATCCAGTCCCCCCCCCACATGCCGCATGCGCAAGCCGTGAGGTGCATGCACTGTGCACAGGCCTACCAGGGAGTGCGCGTCTGGGTCGGGCTGGACATGGAGCGCCTCACGCTCAGGCACCTGACATGCACGGCAGCTCCGAGCCGGCACTCACCTGCACGACTGTCGGTGGCCTGCCCAGCGGCCGCCGCCGCAAACTGCGCCAGCGTCTGCTCGACCGCCGCTGCAGCGCGCGGCTCCCGGAACACGCGCTTGCGCGCGGCCAGCGCGGCCAGCGCGCCGGTGGCCGCCCAGCGCTGCGCCGCCTGGTCCGCGTACGCGAAGGACGGGAAGAAGGCGACGACGCCCTGCAGCGTGCGCGCGCGCCCTGGGCAGCGCTGCGGCGGGTGCGGCAGCAGGCGCGGCCGTGCCTGCAGAGCATGAGAGGTGGAGGGGCCCGGGTGCAAGGCTGCACTCGTGCCGCTCCGCGACGCGCACGCTGAAAGAGGTTGCCAGTCGCTTAGTTCTGAGTGGCAGTAAGCACAAATCGCGGCCCCAGCAGCCAGTCATGGCCTCCTGGCATTATCTGTGTGCAGACTGGCCATGTGATACCCCCGAGGCCAGCACTCCAGTCTCGGGACCCGCGTTTGCAGCATGGCCTGGCACGCTCTCGGCAGCCAGGCGGCCCAGCTCGGCGACTCGCGCGGCCATCACACTGCAGCCCGCAACCGCAACGCCCAGCCAGGGCCGGCAACGCCCAGCCAGGGCCGGCGCCCCGGCCCGCGCGCGGCCGCGCCTGCGGCACGGCCTGGCACACGTTGAGCAGCAGGCGGCCCAGCTCGTCCAGCGCGCCCGGCGCGCCGCGCCGCTCCGCGCGCAGGTCCAGCTCGCGCCCGCCGGGCCCGCGGCCGAGCGCGAGCGCCAGCAGGCGCTGCCGCGGCACGACGTGCCCGCACGCGAACGCGCGCACAGCGGCCGGCGGCGCGCCCGGGAACAGCGCGCGCCGCAGCGCAGCCACCGGTGCCAGCGTGCCCGACGCAAGCACCACCGCGTGCGCCGCCGCCACGACCTGGCGCGGCGCGCGCGCGTCGGCGCCCGCCGACGGCGGGGGGGCCTGAAGGGTGCGCGAACGCGGGGCCGGTCACGCCGCGCATAGCAGGAAAGCAGACCAGGAGAGCATACGCCGCAGCGCAGTACCCGGCACCAGCGTGTTTGACAGGCACGCGAGCGCGCGCGCGGCCGCCCGAGCCTGGCTCCTACCTCCCGCACCGCCCCGCCGCCAGGACGAGCAGAGGCACTGGCAGGTGGAGCGCGCCTTGCCAAAGTGCGCGGCCGCGTTGAGCAGCACGAACTTGACGGTGCGCGCGGCGGCGTCAACCACCACGCGCCCGTCCGCGTCCGCGTTGGTGAGCGCCGCCATCAGCGCCACCAGCGCGTGCAGGGCCGACATGCCGCCGCCTGCCGCGGCGGCGCCCGCTCCCCGTCAGACCAGCAGTAGGCCAGCTGCACAATACCTGGGGTCATTTGACATCTGCATCTCCGACTCTCGTCCATTCAAGCCGAAGAGGAAACATGGACAGCTCCGCCATGTCGCATACACAGCGCACCCTCCGGTATGGAGACGCCGGGCTCGCCGCCGGGCGCCTGCGGCGTCACGGCGGCGCCGCTGCCGGCTGCCGCCTTGTCCGCGAAGCCCGACACCTTGAAGAGCACCTTGCTCTCCTTCACATACCTGCGCGCGCAGGCTGCCAGCCCTGCAGGCCCGCGGCTCGGAGCCCGGCGCGCACGAGGCAGCTGTGCCCCGCCTGGCAGACTGCCAGACCGTGTGCACGCTGCGAGACAGAGCAGGTTCTGACGGAGCTTTAGCAGCCCAAAGTGCATGTGCGCCCTCTCGTAACCCAAGCAGAAATCCCAGCGAGTGCTGCTGGCAGGTGGCTGTGCTGCATCTGACAAGGAAGACAATGACGACAATTGGAAGATGGACTTCGGGAGCGATGGCGCGCGGCGCGCCTGAGCAGCTGAAACAGGTTGACGTTGTCCAGGCCCGTGGCGAAAAGGAAGTCGTTGACCGTGAGCACGCGCGTCGTGGGGTCTTCCGACCCGGGGCCCCCGGGTCGCGCGGGGGGCCGCTGCGGCGCCGCGCAGGGCGGCCTGTCGGGCAGCCCCGCCTCCAGGCAGCCGAGCAGCGTCCTGGCCAGGCCGAGCAGCGTCTGGATGTGCCTGCTATTGCCTGCGCGCCAGCGCAAAGCGCACGATTACCGTGCACATCACGCTCATGCCGTCCCTAGAGCATATGCGAAGTCAAGCAAGTGGATGCCAGCCTTCTGGACCAGCATACATGCACCAGGCTCCACTCAAGTTGACTCGCCTACAGCACGGACTAGGGTAGGGTATATACCCTAGACCTGCAGCCACGACCGGGGCGTCGCGGTCGCACCCGGGGCCAGGCGGCCGCGGAAGCGCTCGTGGTAGGCGCGCAGCGCGCCCAGCGCGGCGGCGGCCTGCGGCGCGGCCAGCGTCGCGCTGTGGCATGCGCTGACGGCGTCCACCTGCCGCGCGGGGCGCCGCTCGACGCTGTGCAGAGGGGCGGACCACACAGCACCGCATGCCTGCCCGGCGTGGCCTTTCTCCAGAATCGCGCTGGCAGCATCCGCTTGCCGCGTTTCTCACTATCATACTTCCCAGGCTCACGGCGTTGCGCAGCCCCTTGCTGGGCAGCCAGACTTGCTTGCCCATAGTGCCTGCTTGATTGCTTCAAGTTGAAAGTGTGAAGGCCGGGAAGTGTGTCTCGGCTTCATGCTGACATACAGTGAGACAGCAGGCTCGCAGAAGGGGCGCGCGTGGGGACGCGCCAGGTTGTGGGCCTCGTCGACGATGACGACCGCGCCGTCCAGGCGCACGCCGAGCGCCTCGCGCGTCTCCTGCGCAGCCGGGCGCCAGCGCGGCGCGTGAGCACCCCACCGCTCACATGCGGGCTGCAGCGGCGTGCTCGCGCTGCTTTAGCGGTCTTCCCGGTGGCGGTCCTTCCGGCAGGATGAGCCTCTTGGTGACATACGGCAACTGGATGACCCTGCTTGGAGATGAACAGGCTGATGAAGGAGCTTTGGGGCGGCGCGGGTCAGACGTGCGGGTGACATGTTAGCAGGGCATGCTGTCAAAGCATCCCTGCACTCCTGCATTCGCGGCTCCTACTCGCCACGCGTCCCTCTTTCAAATCAAACCTGTCATTAGCTTTCCAGCGGACGTGCCCGGAGCCGGTTCGCCGCTGCTGGTGGAGGCGCTCCCCCCTCGCCGCGCACGCCTCTCAGACCCAGACCTGCCGCGAGCCTCCCAGCGGACAAGCCCGGGCAGTGGGGGTGCCGCGCCTGCGCCAGCAGCGCGGCGTACGGCAGCAGCACCAGGTCAGCCTCGGGCAGCGCCGCGCGCGCGGCGTAGTACGGGCACGCGCCGCGGCGGCGGCCCAGCCGCGCCAGCTCCTCCACATCCATCGGCGCCGCCAGCACAGCCTCCTGGGGTGCGGCCGGTCGGCGAGGTCAGGTAGGGTAGGGTAGGGTAGGGTAGGGCCATGTCGTGCGGGCCGCCTGGCTGGCGCTCGATGTGCGTCCAGTGCAGGTCGGGCAGCCCTGCGGCAGGCGGCCCAGCCCGGCGTGCGCGCGCCTTGAGGTGCCGCCGCGAGCCGGCCTTGCGGCCGAGGAAGGGGCAGCCGGAGGCCGCCCTGGCCGCGCGCGCGGTGCGTCTGGCGGCGCCCGCGGCGCCCGCCGCGCTCGGCGCGGGCGCGCCCGCGGCGCGCTTCGGCCGCGCGCCGCCCTGCTGCAGGTCCAGGCACTTCTCGGCGATGCGCGCCGCGCCGCCCAGCCGCCGCACCGCGTCGTTGACGCAGAGCGCCTGGCGTGCCGGCCGCGCGCAGGGTCTTCCCAGGGACGGACAGCGCGTAACGACGACGACCGCCCCCAGCGGGCGGGCCGCGGCAGGAAGACCGAGCGCTGCAACAGCAGCGGGCCCAAAGCCAGGCAATCACAAGCCCTGGGCAGAGTATCAATCGCACGAGCTACGGCAGTCCGGGTCGCGCGTGTGCTGGCCCAGCGCATCAAGACGGAGGTGTGGCCGGGCAAGCCCGCATGCCCGGAAGCGGCCGCGGGCCGCACCTGGCGCGATGCCACCGCGGCCGCAGACAGCGACTCCGCGAAGCGCGTGCGGCGCAGCTCGCCCACGAACTGGCTCAGCTGCGAGTGCGTGCGGCTGCAGAAGATGACCTGGCGGCGCGGCAGCGCCTGCTCGGGCGCGTCTCCGGCCGCCTCGTCCCCGTCGCTGCCGCTGCTGCTGCCGCTGCTGCCACTCGCGGCGGGCGTGGCCCTGGACGCGCTCACCGCATCACGTGTCGGTATAGACAGATGGACAGGACGCACCCAACCATTGTCCATGCAGTGCGCGGAGCATATGCTACGCAGGAGCTCATCTCGTGAGCCTGCTGATGGGGGCGTGCATGCCTGTGTGGCATGCTGACTCTATGCGCTGCCAGACAGGGGGGCCATACGCCTGCCAGGCGCCCGCACGCTCGCCTTCTGATGTGAGTATGCTGTATGCAGGATGCAGAATGCAGAAATCATACTCAGCTGCTGACAACTTTGGCTGCAGCTCAGCTGCTGGGCCAACATGGTCAACTGTCGGTCCCCAAGGCCCTCACGTGGTGGCAGGCGCATGTCATGCAGCCGGCGGATGCCCTGCACCCAGGAGCCCTGCAGGCCGCGCCGCGCACCCGGGCGGCTTGCGCTTGGCGCCGGCGCCCTCGTCATCGCTGCGCCACTCGTCCAGCAGGAACGCCGCGTCCTCGCCCAGGTCGCCGTCGGGCGCAGGGTCGCTGGAGCCCTGGCCGCACGCGGCGCGGCTGCCCGCGCCGCCGCTGCCCGCCGCGCCGGCGCGCGCGCCGGGCCGGGAGCAGCGCCCCCGCGCGAGCCGCTGCTTGGCCTTGGCCAGGCGCGCCGCGCGCAGCGCCTCGCCGCGCTGCCGCTGCTCCGCCGCGGTGAGCGCGACGTGGTCGCGCATCCAGCCCGGCATCTCCTCCGCGGCGCCCTCCCCGCCGCCTGGCGTGTCGCCGCTGGTGCTCACTGACCGGCCGCTCGTGTCACACAAGCGCTGTTGACGTTTCAGTCATACCCCAGAGCAGCCTTGCAACACAGCAGTCTGACCATGTTACACGACGTGCACCTCCTTGCAAGCAACACAAGCAAGGCGTTTGGCACCCAGGTCCGCGAGTGTGGGCCCACCCACGGTGCTGCTAGCGCACGCGGCCGCCGCTGCCTCGTCTGCGCGGCGGTCCTCCAGCCACTGGAGCGTGCTGCAGATCAGGCTGAGGGTCTTGCCGGTGCCTGCACACACCCCGCTCGCCACGTCACTGCTGCACCTCAGCTGTCGCTAGCGATTGTCATGCACAGCGATGCGGCTTTTGCTTCCGGGAGCGCAACAAGTTTTTGTGACAGTGGAGTGCGACCAAGGTCACCTGTGGGGCTCTCAAACAAGCCAATGCCGCCCGCCTCTAGCGTGTCATACAGGCTGCGCATAAAGTCGGTCTGGATGCCGTATGGCGTGTACGGGAACGCTGGAAAGTCCCTGCGGCCTGCGCGCTGGTGCTGGGCGTTTATTGCCTGTTCTGGTAACCAACACACATGGACGCCATCTTGATATGTGAAACTCACCGCCTTGCGCAGCAGCCTTGCCGGTGGCACCAGAGGCCTCCCCACCGTTGCATGGCACGTTCTCCTTGTTTGTGCAGGCCATCACGCCGCATCTCACCACTGTCGGCAGTCAAGCCTGAGTGAGCTTGTCAGCCTCCTGCGTAAACTATGCCCAACAGCAGGAGTGCATGCTAAATTGATAGTATCGTGCGCGGCTGCGTGCACAAGCCCTTGGTTAGGCCTTGGAAAATTGGAGTGCCCTCAGTGCAGCAAGAGCTTGTCAAACCCTACTTTCCCTGTGCAATGGTGCGCCTGGCCGGAGGCTTGCCGGCCTCTGGGCGCCCTGCGCAGGCCAGCGCTGTGCAACCCGGGTGCAGCCAAGCGGGGCTAGCGCTTTACTGATCCTGCGCGCGCGCAGCAATGGCGACCCGCACGAGCTTCCGCCCGCGGCCGCTGGACCTGAGCAAGCCGCTGCCCATCGTGCGCGACGTGCGGGACCTGGACAACGCAGAGGCCCTCGTCTCCCGCGACGTCACGCACAACCATGAGGCGCTGGACAAGGAGAATGAGCAGGCGCGGGGGCGGAGCTGAGCCCAGCTCAAAGACGCATGCGCCATGCCCTGTCCGCGCCCTGGACCTGCCTGCAAGACACAGGCTGCGTAGTTGCACAGTAATCCAGCGCCGCTGGCTCACTCTAGAGCGCGTGTGAAGCCTCTCCGGTCACCTGCAGAGCAACTGAACAAGCGCTCTGTCTGCCTGAGGTCACACCCGCGACAAGGCGCTGCAGCCTACACTGTGTGACTCGCACAAGCTTCGGCGGGGCACAGGCCAAGATGGTGCAGAGCGCCAAGGCGAAGGGCGGCAAGGAGATCCCCATCCCGACCGTTGAGTTTGTGCCGACGTACAAGCGGGACTACCTGCCGACCTTCACCGAGCAGAGCACTTACATCCGGGGCCGGGGTGCGCTCGACGTCGGGGCGCCTCGGCTGTCCGCGCAAGCTGGAGGGCCTGTGGCCCTGGTTTTGCCCGGTCCTTCGCCGTTCGCCCCTAGTGGGCTGCCCAAGCCAGAGGCAGAATGCATGCGGGGGCCGGCAGGTCCGCCTAATAGCGCCGCATGCATTCTGCCGCCGAGCGGGCCAGGATGTCCGCACATGTCAAGTAGACGCCAACCCGAGCGTGCTCTCAGCCTGTGGCGCAGGCAACGAACACGCGTGCCCCAGCATGCACGCGCGCCGCCAGCTATAGGGTTTGCGGCCCGTTAGGCGGCGTCGGCTACCTGGACGAGCGCTTTGTGGAGTACGACCTGGACAGCGAGGACGAGCGCTGGCTGGGCGCGCTGAACGGCGGCCAGGACCGCCTGCCGCCCCGGCGCCTGGAGAGCCTGATCTGGCGCCTGGAGCTCGCCAACGCGGAGGCCACCGACCGCGCGCTGGCCGGCGCGGGTGAGCAAGCAATCAAGTATGAATTCCGAAAAATAAATCATGTAGCAATGCGGTTTGCATGGTCGACCAGCCTGGTAGCTCGTCGCGCTGTCTCCGCGCACACGCACTCCCTCACATGCCGCCTGCCGCCCGGCGGCCGGTGCCGTGGGTGTCCGGCCTCCTGGAGTGCTCCGCCGACACGAGGCCAGGCAGCTGCTCGACTCGGCGTCACTGAAATCACCCAATGCTGGACCATCCCAATGCAAGACAGTGACTATGTGCGAACTACTTTGGCCGCGGAGGGGCTGCGGTGCAGCGCGCAACGCTGCATGTCCGGCATGGGCTTGACGCGGCCGGTCAGCCGGGGCGCCGGGCGCGCAGGCGCGACGCAGGCAGAGCGGATGAGCCCGGCCGCGGTGGCCGCCACGGAGCACCTGTCGCGCGAGGAGGCATACGCGGCGCTCGCTGCCGGGCAGCCGCTGCGGCCCCCGGTGCGCGGCGGCGCCTGGCATGGATGGCTGCGTGCGCGCCGGGCCGGCTATCAAATCGCCGTTCGAGCATGAAGCAACGCAGACAGTTCAGAGCGTGCCTCGCGCTGTGCCCCTGCCTGCCCGCGACTCAGTCCCGGGCGCGGACTAGGCAGTGCGAGGCTCGCGCCGGCGCAGCCGCTCCAGCACCGCAAAGCGCGCACGCGCAGCGCTGTGCTCAGCCATGGAGGCAGCCGGGCGCCAGCAGCGCCCCACAGACGCGCCGCTTGTTTCAGCGGTGCCCGGCCGCACGCGCGCATGCTGTTCCCAAGCAGGTGGGCTGTGGCGGGCGCGGCGCTGTCTGACCTGGCGCAGCGCACCCTCGCATCTGCGTGCCTCATGCCCCCAGGCGAGCGCGAGCACTCAACGCTGTGTGCCGGCCCGGCCGCAGGTGAGGGATGCGGTGCTGGCGTACTGGCGCAAGAAGCGCGCCGCGCGCGGCAAGCCGCTGCTGCGCCGCCTGCAGGCGCCCACCTCATCCTCCGACACCAACCCGTTCAATGTGTTCAGGTGCGGGGCGGCCCGCGCGTTCGCCGGTCTCTGTCAGTCCCGGCGCGCGGCGTCTGTCTCTGCGACGCGCTATTAGCCTGCCGCCTGCTCGTTTCACCTCCCATGTATAAGCTATCTGTTCAAACACCCTCTTTTCACTGGCGGGGTCAGCGTCAAGGCCTCAAGCCTTTGTTGCCATTGTTAAGGCGCCAATGCCTGTGCCGGCTTGCACAGCACGAATGGGGCCAAGGAGCGGGTCAGTCAGGCGCTTTTGCTGAAGCGCAGCGCGGCGTTGCGTGCTGTGCGTTGGGCTGTCACTCCCGGGGCAGGCGCAAGTTTGCCCGGGCCTGCTGAGGCGGCCAACCGCGGCGAGAGCGCTCTCGTGCAATGCTCAGCCCTGGGCGCACGCCGGCCGATCAGTCGTGCAAGGCTTGGCCCGGCGCGCGCGCAGGCCGCGCGAGAAGATCCACCGGCCGCAGACGCGCCGGCGGCGCGAGAACAACGAGGATAGCGTGGAGAAGATGCAGGCCATCCGGCGCAACCTGCGCAAGGCGTACGAGCTGCTCGAGTTCGTCACGCGCCGCGAGCAGCGCAAGTGCAGCCTGGCGGTGCGCGCCCGCCAGCGGGCGCGCGCCCGCTGCTGCGAAACGGCGGCCGCGGCGCCGCCCCGCAGCCGCGCCCCGCGCGCGCTGCCGGCCGCGCGGCGCGGCGGCTGCCTGCTGGCAGGACCTGCGTGATAGAATTAGGGCATAGCTGGCAGGACCTGCATGCCGCACAGATTCAGGTGTTCGGTGACCGGCGACGTCTTGCGTCGCACCACCCTGTCCCGCGCGACGACCCCGCTTCGCCTGTCGCGTCTGCAAGCTTACTCGCGCGCGCGCCGCGCAGTACGTGGAGACGGACCTGCAGCAGCTGCAGATCCGGCAGCGGCACGACCCGCGGCCCGCGCAGGAGGCGCTCGAGGCGCAGGTAGCCGCCCGCCCGAGCACTCCGCCGGCCGTGCCCATGCCCGGGGACAGTGTCCACTCCTGGCTACGTTCCTAAGACCAGGGCCGGGTAGCTTGCTGTGTGCAAGCCCAAGTGCTTTCACCGGTGTCATGAGTGCTCAGTGAAGCTCGTGCTGCGCGAGCTTGCAGCTTGCATGGGCGAGCCGCACCTCCGCGTGTCTTTATGGGTCGCCGGGCATGTCTGCTTTCAGTGCGAGCGCCCGGATGTGGACCAGGCCTGGCACCCACGTCGCCGCTGGCAGTTGACAGCGGCGCCGCGCGCAGTACGCCGCAGCCGCGCGCGCCAAGCCGGCCGGGCGGCCGCTGGTGCTGGCGGCGGTCGATGCGCATCGGGGCGCGCCGGCCGACGCCGGCGCGGCGCCGCTCACGGGCGCGCCCGCGGGCGGCGAGGCAGACGCGGCGCGCGCGCGCAAGCGCAGGAAGGACCCGCGGCGGCCGCAGGTGGGGCGCCACGCTGCCGCATCCGTCATGCGCTCCCCTGCGCCCTGGCTGCGGGGCTGGATTTGCACCTGCATCCACCGCGTTACGGTGTGCCAGCCGGATGTGCATGCGCGGCTTGAGCTGCTGTAATGCATGGTGTGTTGGCGCGCTCGTACATTCCTTTCCCTCGTGCGGTGTTGCTGGGAGGGGTGCTGCTATGCACTGCCGCTGCAGTGCGCACGCTTCCCGGGGGCACTGTGTCCGGGACGCACCGCGCCCGCCGCGCGCAGGACCTTGCCGCGCTGCCGCCGCCGCCGCCGCCAATGCCGCCGGACATGCTGTTTGCGGTGGCGCCCGACCTGGCGCGGCTGTCGCTCGCGGCCGGCCTGGGCGCGCTGCTGCCCGGCGGGGCCGGCGGCGCGGGTGCGGCCGCTATCGGCCCCAAGGCCGGCCCCTTGGCGGGCGCGCGCGCGCGCGTCGGCCGCGGCGGGCGCCTGGTGCTCGACCGCCGCCGCGCCGAGGACTGCCGGCGGTTTGGCGGCGACGCGGCGCCGGCTGACGAGGCGCGCTCGAGCTTTTTTTCTCCCGTGTCTGGATGGCCAGACCCGTGCGGTGTCTGCTGTTCCTCTGCGCTAAGGAGGCTGGGACGTGTTCGCTTGCGAGGTGCTAGGGTAGCAACCCTGGTGATATGCCGGGCGCGGCTTGCGCCCGGCACTATCCGCTGTTGCGGAGGGTCACCGGGGCTGTCTGGAGGGTTGTGCGAGGGGGATGTCGAGGGGCGCGGGCGCCGGCTGGTCGGCCGTGCGGCCGGCTGGGCTGCAAGAGCTGGTCCCACCATGCGTGCGCTGGCCAACGACATGAACTGGGCGCAGTCAGCGCCCAGTGCTACGTGCTGCGGCGCAGGGGGTGCAGCAGCTGTGGGAGCTGCCCAACCCCTATGCGCCCGCGCGCACAGCGGCCGCAGACGCGCAGCCCGGGCCGTGGCGCGGCCCCGAGCCCGCGGCCAACGGGGCCGGCCCGCCCCAGACGCCGGGCGACCCGCCCGTGCAGGTGACAGACCCTACCCCGCGCTTTGCCTTGGCGCCTGTGGCTCCAACGCCCCGCACGGCAGTCCTGCCATGGCTAATGGCGCGAGGTTTTGCCACGCTCCTGGGGCTGTTGCAAAGCGGGGTTTAGCAGAGGAAGTTCTCTGCAACTGCGCGCCGGCGGCGTAGAGGCGCTCCATCCTTATAAAGTTTGGGGCCTGCCGGCAGGGTTTGCCCAACGGCAACGCGCCAGACGCTGGCCGCGCGACGCCCGCAGCCAACGGCGCGCGCTCGGGTTGGGACCCCCCCGGAACCGTCGCCGCGGCCAGGGGGCCAGATGGCGGCGGCGGCGGCGGCGGCGGCGCAGAGCGCGGCAGGGAAGGCACCCCGGCGAGCGCTGCAAGGCATGGGGGCCAGCCCAGCACGGGTGGTTCGGTGCGCCGCCCACGCCCGCTTGGCCCTGGGAGAACCCAGAAACAGCCTTTCTTGCTTCACCAAGACCGGTGTGCTTGAACTATTTCATGTAAAGAGTCAGACTGTGCATGTAGGATGGCAGAGTTTGTTCTGGCCAGCGCCTGGATGGGAATCCTAAAGTGACTTGCCGTGTCAATTGCTCGCAGGCGGAAAGGCCGACGCCCGGCAGCGCAAACGGCCCTCTGCCCATGGATGTGGACTAGAAGGTTTTGGATGTTCTTGAACCCTGCTTGCCGGCTCACACTCTCCTGCAGCGTCCCTTTATTTAACATGCTTTGCGTGTAACGCAGAGTCCTGACCACCCTCCCTTCAACATCTCCTTTACATTGCTGCATGACAATGTTCTGGCGCCCGACAGAGTGAGGGCGCCATACACCTCGCCCCACAGGTGTCCAAGTACAAATCCCACAAATGCCAAGTGCATGCACACTGATGAAAGTACCTCTATTGTCCTTCTCTGCCTGCCATGACATGACGTGCAGGACCTTGTCGCTTTTGCCGTGCCGCAGCAACGACTGAGCGCCACCCTCGTGTTCTCCCTCGCACGCAACAGAAGACTCAATCACGTGCAGCCAGAGCCCCGTCGTCCATGCACCCTGGGCAGTCCTGCCATGGCTAATGGCGCGAGGTTTTGCCACGCTCCTGGGGCTGTTGCAAAGCGGGGTTTAGCAGAGGAAGTTCTCTGCAACTGCGCGCCGGCGGCGTAGAGGCGCTCCATCCTTATAA
>JAABUJ010000393.1_pt1 | contig 88789 bp, 78 predicted proteins | sample 5559131 | NCBI WGS metagenome assembly JAABUJ01 (sample SAMN10711875, study PRJNA513366) | rock metagenome | isolation source: Antarctica rocks | place: Antarctica: Victoria Land, Mt New Zealand nord | collected 2016-01-07 | reverse complement strand
ATTCAATATTAATTAACAGTGATACAAATTCTCTTTAAAATCATAGATCAATCAAGAACTGTTTAGCTATCATTATAAACATCTACTTAAGCATAAATATTTGATCTACTTTCAAAAATATTGATTTCTACTTTTTTAATGTGTATTTCTAATGTGTATCTCTGACATAGCACAGCAGACAAAACTTGATAAGAAATCAGCAAACAAGTATTTCAGTGCTGAAAACTTCATTAAATAATTTTTAAATAACTTTCTCTTTCTAAATCTTTCTTTTTGAGCACTTAAGAACCCTGAATTTCAAAAACTCATTTAAATGCTGCAGTCAGATATGTTAATGCCTGATAGACATTGATTTGACAATTTAATAAAGATGCAACATCAAAACATTCAAAAAACACTTCTCATTAAGCTTAAGCAAACTATCAAAATCTTAATTACACTTAATAATTGAATCAGTCTCAGTTATCTGATCTTTATGAATGTTATTACTTACTTTATTGACAAGAACTGAAACTATTAAAAAATTCTTCTTATCTTTTAATTTCTTCACAATCAACATACTGATCAATCAATGACTGCAGAGATCTTTGCAATTCTTTAAAAATATAAGCTGAAGAAGCATCTTCTTGCAGTGACTATGAACAACTGCAGTAATAATGAATTTATGTAGAGAGCTTTGAGTAAGCTTTTAAAGAAAAAAGATATTATATAACAGACTGTAGTCAATGTCATTTCTTACTTTGCACATATCATTCAGCTAGCTATTAAGAATCTACTTGACTCATTAAAGACATTGATAGTCAATGAGTTAATTACTTTATTATTTAACAAGAATAATTTAATACAAATCATTAAGAAAATCACTCTGTCTAACACTCTGTTCAAGATATATTACTATCTTGTTTCTAACAGATAGTTCTAACAGATATGACTAACACATTCTTAAATATCTAGATTCAGCAGCTTACTATTGCTACAAATTTCTCTTTATAGTGATACAAAATGTTTAAAAGAATTCAGCATCTCATTCATTCACATTCTGTCTTGACACTTATACAGAATGTCAGAACATGATGAAACTCTATTTATAATATGATGTAAAGAGTTTATCAACTTCATAATGATATATGTGCCTGAATCAGTCAAGAGTGTAACAGAATCACAAAATTAAGCAAGAAGCTTGAGACTCTACATGTATCTGAGCAGAAGTGACAGCAAATTACATATATAATGATGCTTCTTTAATTCTTCAAGAAGTACACAGAGTCAATGAGTTAAATGTATAATTTAATTATGTATAAAACATTTCTTGTGTACATCAATCTTTTTGATCATCTAAAGAATCAGAATAACATGAAGAAATTAAACTTAATCTTGAAGTGAACAGTGAAGCTGAAGACAGCTATTGAGAAAGTATTAACTAAGATGAAGAAATATTATGTGTAAACAGAAGATGAGAATGACTTGTTATATAACATTGTCATCATTCTTGATTTTACACAGAAACTTTCACTGTATCAGATATATTTTCTACTGATCTTTCTAATGTGTATTTTTAATGTGCATCACTAATTACTGAGGTGTGCAGTTAGCTGAGTGAGGTCAGACATATTATATACAGTATTGAATTGAGTTTCAGACTTATTATAAAGATCATTATTGTTTATATGAGAATGCTTTATCACATAATTATATCTGAAATTCAACATTATCTGTCATCAAATTGTTCATAAATCTCATCACAAAAGCACAGCAATTCAAGACTCAACTTAATGACATCACAATTATTAATTTAAAAGTCAATCAATACTTAGATTCTTCACTGTATTCAGTCAATAAGAATGATTTTAACATTCTGAAGTACTGAAAATTGCAGATCATGATCTTTTCAGCATTAACTGCAATGATTAAGAATGTTCTTATTATATTTATTGCTGATGTTGAGATTGAATGACTGTTCAATCTTGCTTGAGATGTCATTACTTATTGAAGAGATCAACTAAATGAAGTCATTATTGAGATCATTATGATGATTAAGTTCAATTTACTTCAACATTAAAAACTGAATTATCTCATAACTGAAAGAAAGAACATCACAGAAGACTTATTTTTAGATGAAGCTGATATAGACATGAAACATCTATCTTATGTATTTATTCTGAATTACAATTCTTCTAACATTGCAGATAACAGCCTGACTAATACTTTAAATTAAATCATTTATGACATTCTGAAATGCAATTCTCACAATACTTCAGATGATGACTCTGATGATCTAAACAAAGATATGAGACTCAATATCTATGAAGACAGTTAACTGATGCATGTATATTAGAATTCTCTGTTAAAAGACTAAAACATCATAACTTAAATGAATTAGTCAATATTACAGCATCTTTACAATTAACTATACTATCAATCTTCTCAGCTCATCTTAAAAAGAAAGTCAGAAAAGATTTGCTTAATAGTTATGTCAATGAATGTAAAAAATTCATGAGACTACAATCTATTCAGAACACAACATCAACTTCTCTGCTTTCAAGAAAAATACATTGTGTGTTAGAAAGAACACTTGCATTTGAAGAATGAAAAGAAAGAAGAGAATGAAGAAAGATAAGTAATGAGTAAATCTGTATGAAAGTAATTTGACAGTGAATAATGTTAATTCTTAACAGTGAATATCAAATCAATTCTAATTACATTGTCTTCATTTACATCACTTCTTCTTCATGCTTCACTATTTCATCATTCATCACATCACTCAATCACACAGTCAGAAACCTTTGATCTCTGATGAAATCATACAGTTAAGAGTCTTCAATCTCTGATGAAATCACACAGTCAGAGGCCTTCAACCTCTGATGAAATTACACAGTTAAGAATCTTCAATCTTCAGTGAAATTACATAATTAAGAACCTTCAATCTTTGATGAAATCACATAGTTGAGAGTCTTCAATCTTTAGTGAAATTACATAATTGAGAGCTCTCAATCTCTGATGAAACTACATGATTGAGGGCTCTCAACCTTCAGTGAAATTACATAATTGAGAGTTCTTGATCTTTAATGAAATCACATAATTGAGAATCTTCAATCTCTGATGAAATCACATGATTGAGAGCTCTCAACCTCAGGTAAAATCACATGATTGAGAATTCTTGACCTCAGATAAAATTACACAGTCAGAGACTCTCAATCTCAGGTAAAATTACATAGTTGAGAGCTCTCAATCTCAGATAAAATTACATAATCAGAAATTCTCAATCTCTGTTGACAGAGCAATGTTTAACATTACTTCATTAATAAAATGATGTTCAACATCACTTTGTCAACAGAGTAATGTTAAATGATGATTATTTGTATCTTGAGTCTCTTAATGTCAGAAGATATAGATCTTTGAACAGTAAATAAAGATGAATTCTCATCAATGAATGATGATGATTGTTTTAAGTGCTGATTAGACTTTGTAGCATAGAGTTATAGCATAGTCAGTGATAACATCATTATGCACTTTCAAAGAATAGTACATGCTATGATTTAAGATGAAATCTTCATTTCTAATGCATAATTCTAATGTGCACACTATCAAACTAACTGACAAAAACTTCTGCATGTTTATACTGACTTATACTTGCTTAGTCAGATTAATTCTTACTTACTCAGTCTGCAAATAATTTACAATCTGTGCAGAGTCAGATCAGGTTAATCTGCACCTGATCTAAATCAAAAAAAGTTTATTTTACTTGATTCAACACTTAGATCTGACTCAAACTCATGCAACCTATAGGCAACTCACACACTCAGCCTATTAAAAGAGCAATCTCTGACTTACTTTATATATGCATAATAGAGAGTAGAACAAATTCATTAAGATTATTTAAAATATATTTAATTATATAGATTTTCTTTTTTTTAAATACTTTTAATATGAGCTTTCTGCTTTTATTTCACATATAAAGACTCTTATAATTAAAATATTTAAGCAGTTTCTTCTTATACATCTTCTTTTCTGACAGAAGATTAACTTTAAGCTTTGAATTTAAAAGAACTGAATTCTTATTTTTATTTTGCATAGTGACTGTATTATAATAATTAATATACAATCTTTTCTTTTCAACTTTGATAATATATCATTACATGTGCATGAAAGAGTTAGTGAAAAGCTGAAGTTTATTAATTATATAATATGAGACATCAGAGTCTGCAACTCAGTTTAATTAAAAAATCTTATTGATAATATTCTTAAAAATAGCAGCAATCTTCTTATTAAATTTATCTGCAACTTCAGATTTTTATATGCTGAATTTCACTTCAGAAACAATCTCTACATCATAAATTTAATTTCTTCTTTTATTTCTGTATAAATTGACTACAATCAACTTAACTCACTTCTTAATTGTCTTGACTAGCTTTGCTGACTATATAATCTTGTAAATTATAAAGATATATTCATAATTCTGTTTGTAATGAACATCATCACAAAGATAGCAGATTAAAATTCTGTATAATGATAAGTAATTACTGTTTAAGCTTAAACATCTTTTATAATTATACTGTAAAATTTAATATTCTTAATAATTCTTGTTTTGTCTTTACTGTTCAGCTTATAAAACATTATTAAACATCTTTAGTTGAGTCTTTTTCTTCTGAAATTTTTATAGATTCATCTCAATGTTAAATGTATTTTAAACATTAATAATGTCATAAATAACAGCATACTCTGCTGACAGTGCTTAAAGCAGTGTTTAAAATTGCTGTTTAAATATAATGAAATTCTTAAATCTTAATTATATTACAGTGATCTTTCTGCTAAGATTGTTAAATTAAGTTTATATCTCATTAATAATCATATTTAATGACATCTTATATTCAACAAACTCTATTAAATATTGTCTCTTAGTTGTCTGCAGTTTCTTTTTATACTTTAAGAAGAAAGCTTTTCAAGCTTTTTTTATTATAATTTTATTTATAAAAAGTTTTCATCATCAATATTAATGCAGACTGTAATTCAGAACAGAGCTCTGCTGTTAATTTACTGATTCTTAAAATTGAGATTACTTAATAAAAAAAAGAAAAGATATTGCTGATGAATATATTGTCTGTAAAGACTTGAATGAGAATCTTTATTATATATCAGAGGTTCTTATTAATTAATCATTTCTTTATATGAACAAATCATTTCTCATAGTTCTCTTAAGTAAGAACAGAGATTGAACATTGCTTTATAAAGAATGATGAGTTGTATTCTTGATTCATAGTGATGATTGACATACAGTATAAGAATTGAAGATAAAAGAATGTGTTGTAAAGATAAATGTAATAACAGAAAAAATATATATATGTACTGTCTACTTACAACAATGTAGAGAATGCTTATTTATCAATGTTTAATTTATATTAAGTTATCAAATCATTGTGCTTGTTATGCTCATCTTGTTTTACTTTAATGAGCAGCATATCAAGAGCTGTCTGCTTGTTTTGCTTCAATAAGCAGCATATTAAGAGCTGTGTGTATTGAAAGAATAATGAGTACTTGTGCTATCTGTCTATCTAGTGAATTTAACACATCAATGTTGACTGCAGTCAACTTAAATATAATTAGATTGATGATAAAAGCTCTGTTATTTAAGACAGAAGAAGACTCTGTTAGTCTTTTATATTAAGATTAAAGAAGTTAAGACAGTAAATAAAGCACTATATTTCTTAATATTTTTATTTAGTGCATTCATATCTATTAACTCTCACTATTGTCAAGTCTTAACTGATACACAAAGCACTTAAACATCTATCTTAATAAAAGCTTGATTAGTTCATTAGCTATTATGTCTTAATTAAATATAAAGTTTATTTAAATCTAATTTCTTTTGTGCAGATCTCAGATATAATGATAGACAACATTAATGTACTTTAACTGCTTATGCACATAAGCATTCTTAATCAGTGTCAAGACAATCTGATTATTTTTTTTAAGCTGAAGAAATGTATTTTCTTTATGAATCTCATTCTTCTGAATGCTTACACAATATAAATTAACTTTAAGATACTTGCTTAATCTCATGTCTCTTAGTATCTAAGTGAGTCAGACTTCAGTCTTTACATACATTAATATAATTATGTATTTAGTCTCTATAATCAATATTGTTACTAACTTTTATTTCTAATTGATTCATAACACAGATTCTTTCTTAAATAAAAAAATATAATTTAAAATAAATCTTCTGTCTAACTTGTCTGATGCATAGTCAGAGTCAGAGTATTTAAGTAGATTTTAACTTTTATTGAGCTTATATATGATCTTAAGATTGATGATTAACTATATATATTGCAGCAATTTTTTAAATGCATATTTATAATATTCTATAAAGTCACTGAGATACTGACTCAGTTATTTTAAGATAAAGAAGATGTCTAAATATATATAAATTACAGTATACATAAAACTTTTAATAATCTGCTGATATTTTCTTTAATCTATGTGCTGATCATTAAAATTAACTGAGCAAAGAGAGTCATATTTATTCAGTGAGATCTCAGTGCATTAATGCTTATCACTTTACATATAAAGATTTCTGAGCATCTTATTGACATAGTGTGTCTAATTTATGTGCAGTGTTCTTTTCTTACAATTATAAATTATTTAAATATCAAAAATTTTCTGTGTCTCTCTTAAGTTCTTAATCTTAAATAAGCTTCTAAGAGACTTTTTAAATTAAAGAACATTTAAGAGATCTGATGAGATCATAATGATATTATTTACATAAAGAAGTAGTATGATGCTCTTAACAATGTAAATTAAAAGATATGAATTCATACTGCTTTGATAAAAACTTAATTGAAGAAGCTTAATGACATATTGTTCATATTAATCTCTGACAGCTTGCTTCAGATCATATAAACTGTGCAGAATGTGTAATATATAGTTAAAAGTAGTTGTAATTTTGAAAAATAATATTATGTAAATTGTTTTCTTCAAAAATAACTCAGTGAAAACATTGTTAACATTTACTTGATGATACTTTAGATCTTTGAGTGCAACTAGAATCAGAAAGATACAGAGAGTATTAAATTTTATAATTAATATAAAAATATCTTTATAATCAATGCTGTACATCTATAAGAATTCTCTTATCATTACTTTTATCTTTAATTTATTAAGAAAATCATCAGTGTGCAGCTTGAGTTTAAATACTCATTTTTTAATTATAATGTTGATTTTTCTTAACAGAACAGTCTCTTCTTAAATGTCATTCACTGTAAGTATTGTTAGCTCTACATTAATAATGTTCTTTTATATCTCTTCTCAGATTAAGTCTCTCACTGCTTCAGCATATATTAAAGAAATTAAGATATCAATTTTTACTGAGTATTCATTATTTTTATCATTGACTGTAAATGCAATTAATGTCAGCATAACTTTTAAGATCTTTATTATAAGCTTATTAAAATTAATATCATTATTTTTCTGTCTTTTCTTTAATATCTTAATGTATAGAAATGTCTTGACTTCTTTAATTGAGACACTCACATCTAAATGACTGATTTTGTTAATAGAAATCTCAATATAAAAGAAGAGCTTTAATGCATTGTAATTAAAGTTAACTGCAATTAACTTTAACAATAAATTGTTTGTGATCTCTTTCTTTGATGACATGACAACAAGATAAGAACTCATCAATCTAAACTTATAAGTTTACATATTAAATTTTAAAAACTGTTTCAGTGAAGTAGCTGCAGTCTTAGTCTTATGTAATCATTTAACAGACTTTTGTTCTGAAAGAATATTCAATATTTATTTATAAAGTCTCATATTAATGCTGTCTTCTTTCTTGTTTTCAGCAAACTTGACAGCATAACTCTTAATGATTTACTTAAGATTTAATGCTCAAAGCAGATACTGCTTTATGATTTTTCACTATAATTTATAAATACTTTTATTCATTCTTAATTCATGAACTTATTCTGTCTGCTCTCAGACAGAGACTTTAAGTCAACATAAAAGTAGCATTTGCATCTCTACACATATACATAATTAATGAATAGTTTCACTTCAGTAAATGTTTTCTCTGAAGTAACTTATTTATCATTGATTAAGAAATCAGTTACTATACAGTTATAAAGATAAACATTAATTTATGCAGTTTCTACTTAAAACTTTATAAAAAGTTCAGTCTTCTTAATTATTATATATACTGAGTTCTCAGTGATTCTAATTGCTTTCTCAGTCACATCATTTTAAATTAATATGTAAAGCATTATATACTGTAATATAATGTTAAAAGATATACATCACTCATTAAGAATAGATCTCAGCTCTGTTGCATTATTGCTTTATACAGCAAGAATTTTTGCATTAAACTGAAGTTCAATCTTTAATTGTCATTTCTGTAGTTTCTGTAAGACATTGTCTTATTGTTTAGTGATATTGTTTATATTTTTCATAAATGATTATCTATAATTTTCAGAAAGTATTGATATTCAGTGAATAATAAAGACAGAGATTTACATATATTAATGAAGATTAAAGCAAGAATGTTGACTTTTTTTTATTTATATTATGTTCTCACTGATTTATGAACTTAATCAGAGCATAAATCTCATATATATTAATATTATTCTTAATAATAAGAATTGACTTGCTCAAAGTAATGATCTTATAAAGATTACAGAGCTTAACTGCATTAAGATGAGCAAATTAATAATGTTAAAGTCTAAATGTCTTAATCTTGTTATTATGTAACATAATTATATCATCATTTATTTATACATTCTTGCTGAGTATATCTGTAATAAACTCAGAGATCTAAATCTATAAATTCTTATATATTTCTGAAAAAGTGATCTCTGACTTACTTTGTACATGCATAATAGAGAGTAGAACAAATTCATTAAAATTATTTAAGATATATTTAATTATATAGACTTTCTCTTTCTTAAATGCTTTTAATATGAGCTTTTTACTCTTATTTCACATATGAAAATTCTTATAATCAAAATATTTAAGCAGTTTCTTCTTACACATCTTCTTTTCTGACAGAAGATTGACTTCAAGCTTTAAAACATAAAGTATTAAATTTAAAAGAACTGAATTCTCATTTTTATTTTATATAATAACTATATTATAATAATTAATATACAATCTTTTCTCTCTGACTTTGATGATACATCATTATATACACATCAGAGAGTTACTGAAAAGCTGAAGTTTATTAATTATATAAAATAAGATATCAGAGTCTGCAACTCAGTCTAATTAAAAAATCTTATTAATAATATTTTTAAAGATAGCAGCAATCTTCTCATTAAACTTATCTACAGCTTCAGATTTCTGTGTATTAAATTTCTTTTTAAAACAATTTTTACATTATAGATCTGATTTCTTCTTTTATTTCTGTGCAAATTAACTGCAATCAACTTAACTCACTTCTTAACTGTCTTAATTAGCTTTGCTGACTGTATAATTTTATAAATTACAGAAATATATTTACAATTCTGTTTACAATGAACATCATTATAAAGATAGCAGATTAAAGTTCTGCATAATAATGAATAATTACTGTTTAAGCTTAAATGTCTTCTGTAATCATACTGTAAGATTTAACATTTTTAATGATTTTTATTTTGTCTTTACTGCTCAGCTCATAAAGCATTGTCAGATATCTTTAATTAAGTCTTTTTCTTTTAAAGTTTCTGCAGACTCATCTTAATGTTAAATACATTTTAAACATTAATGATATCATAAATAACAGTATACTCTGCTGACAATGCTTAAAGTAATGTTTAAAATCATTGCTTATGTCATGATATCACTATATACTCATACTAAATTATAGTTAAACTTCTTATGCAATGATTAGTAAGCAAAGTACTATATAGACAGTCTTTACATATAAATCTTTTAAGTTTCTTAGTTGTTAGTCTTCATCAATACAAGACTTTAATAATGAAACTTCATTGAATAGCTATTGTAATGTAGTGTCTCACATTGTTACATATCTTACTCATCAGCCTCTTATAGATAAGAAACTCATGAGTTCACAGCTTAAATATAATGAAGTTTTTAAGTCTTAACTGTATTGCAGTGATCTTTCTGCTAAGATTATTAAGTTAAGTTTATGTATCATCAATAATTATGTTTAATGACATCTTATATTCAACAAACTTTATTAAATATTGTCTTTCAGTTATCTGCAGTTTCTTCTTATACTTTAAGAAAAAAACATTTCAAGCTTTTTTTGCTGTAATTTTATTTATAAGATAGTTCTCATCATCAATGTTAATGCAGACTGTGATTCAGAACAGAATTCTGCTGTTGATTTACTGATTTTCAAAATTAAGATTACTTAATGAGAAGAAAGAGAAGACATTATTAATGAATGTATTGTTTATAAAGACTTAAATAAAGATCTTTATTATATATCAGAGATTCTCATTAATCAATTATCTCTTTATATGAATAAATCATTTTTCACAGTTCTTTTAAATAAGAACAGAAATTAAATGTTATTTTATAAAGAATGATGAGTTGTGCTCTTGATTCATAGTGATGATTGACACACAGTATAAGAATTGAAGATAAAAGAATGTATTATAAAGATAAATGTAATAACAGAAGAAATATATATATGTATTGTCTGCTTACAGCAATGTAGAGAATGCTTATTTATTAATGTTTAATTTATATTAAGTTGTCAGATTGTTGTGCTCATTGTATTCATCTTATTTTGCTTTAATGAGTAGCATATTAAGAGCTGTCTACTTGTTTTGCTTTAATGAGCAGCATATTAAGAGCTGTATACACTAAATCAGTCTGCACTTTCTCTGAAAAGTCTTTTGTTAACTTGAGCTCATAATTTATTGAAAGAATAATGAGTACTTGTGTTATCTGTCTATTTAATGAATTTAATGTGTTGATGTTGACTGCAGTTAACTTAAATATAGTTAAATTGATGATAGAAACTTTATCATTTAAGACAGAAGAAGACTCTGTCAGTCTCTTATGCTAAGACTAAAGAAGTTAAGAAAGTAAATAGAGTACTGCACTTCTCAATAGTGTGCTTGTTTTGCTTCAATGAGCAGCATATTAAGAGCTGTCTACTTGTTTTGCTTCAATAAGCAGCATATTAAGAACTGTATACACTAAATCAGTCTGCACTTTCTCTAAGAAGTCTCTTGCTAATCTGAGCTCATAATTTATTGAAAGAATAATGAATACTTGTGCTATCTGTCTATCTTGTTAGATATATAACTCACAATAGCTGTAGCTAAAAGTGTGATGCTTACTTTTGACAGGTTATGAGCTTGAGTTAATGTAATGATGTTGAATATGTGTTGACTGCCTAAGCTTAAGATTATGAGTTCAAACTATGTTACATGTGCATTCTTTTTGTCTGTAAGAAGTTAAGTAAGTAATGTATGAGTGTGCTGACTGATTATAAGTTAGAGAGAGTGTTAGATATATAACTTATAATAGCTGTAACTAAAAGTGTGATGCTCACTTTTAACATATCTAGTGAATCTAATGTGTTGACATTGACTGCAGTTAACTTAAGTGTAATTAGATTGATGACAGAAGCTCTGTTATTTAAGGCAGAAGAAGACTCTGTCAGCCTTTTATGCTAAGATTAAAGAAGTTAAGAAAGTAAATAGAGCATCATACTTCTCAACAATAGCAGTACTAAATAAAGTTGCTGAAGACATGACTTTTATGTTCATTCAATATTAATAATTAATAAGTATCTTAAATTTAAGTTTTAATGTATAAATTAAAGATCTTAAGTCACTGAAGTTTTATTGCATTCATAATTTAATTATTATCACTGATTTATAGAACAGTCTAATCATTCTTAATAGAATTTAGTTATATTTGCTGAATCTGCTTGTTCTTAAAGATGAAGTAAAGAGAAAGAGTAATGTCATTAAATAATATATATTTAATAAGAAATACTCAGTTTTAATTGTCAGCATAAATACTGAAAGCTTATATTTTTATGCATTATATTAGAATTTTAAAGCTGTTTATAATACTCATTGCAAATTTCTTCTCATTTATGTTGTATATGTTCAACTTCAAAATATCATGCTTTATTTATATAAAGTTATATAAATTAAATCATTTTTAAATGATTTTATAATTTCTGATATTCTTTCAATTCTAATTAAGATCTCAGCTATATTATGTCTTAAATTCTGAATATCAATATAAAAAATTCTTATATCAATGCTGTTCTAAAGAATTCAGATCATCTTTAATCATCATTAAATACTTTATCATTGTTTTCAGCTGTTCAATTCATAAAGATCACTCTTAAATTATTATAATATCAATTTGTTAAATCAGAACATTCTTCTTATGCATTAACTGTCATTAATGATTTATTTAAAAGATCTTTACTGATTATCTTCTGTTTTGATGAGCTTATAAAATAAATCAAGATAAATTATAGATTTAAGCAATCTCTTAAAGAAAAATTGATAGATCATTGTTTAAATCAGTTAAAGCAAAGCTATATTGTGTGAAAATATCAGAAATTGACTTAATTGATTTGTCTGAGGTCATTGTGAATGTGTGATGATGATGAGATTGATGACAATGTTGATGTTGATGTTTTGACTAAATGGGTGGCTCGCTTAGGTGGCTGGCTTGACTAGGTGGCTAAGACGTTACCTTCAATAGGCACCAGGCTGACTGCTGAGCAAGAAGGCTGACGGAGTATTTAGAGCCCCCACCATGTCGCCTGCAGATTGTGATTGCAGGTTGCAGTTGCAGATTTAGAGAACTTGCCTACTTTTAAGGTATGGTACCCCAAGGTTGGTGGCTGTGGCACAGTCTAGCCCCCAAATCGTCGAGGCTGAGAAGGATTCTTTCGTGAGAACCATGCGGGCAGCTCTCATCACCCATAATTCTTCGAGCCTATCTGTCTGGCGGTTTTGAGCCTATTGCTAGATGGCAGAGTAACCAACTCCGTTATTCTTCCTCGTCATCTTTTGTATCCTGCTGCTCTCATCCATTTTGTTATTCTTTTCTTTATGAGTCTTGTCGTCAAGACATATCTATCCAGGTCAGAATCCCCCTGGGTTCCAACATGCTCTCTGCAAGGACGAAGACTGATGGTCCGATAATGCAGGCACCGGGGTAAATGAACGACTTCATCATACACTAGAGTTCGATCAATACCATTTCCGACTGTCCCATCCTTTCCAGTCCCGATCATGTCTGCCAAAGGAAGGCCAACCTCACAGGAACCCGTCACTTCTAAAGCGTCGAAAGTCAACGTCTCAGTGCCACCAGACCGGTTCAAACACGAGGGGTCTATGGAAGACGCTTCCAACTCCGTGATCACTCAACCTTCGTATCAAGCCGCAGGTCGGATGCAAGAACCTAACCCGGATGTTATCAATCAGGTAGAGCGGCGAACGGAGCCATCGAATGTGCCCATTCAATTCCTAGAACTGTATGTGGCCACGGGAATTATTCCACTTGGTTGGGCCTGGGACAAACTTCGAGGTGAACTCGGTTGACATGAAATCTGGTGACAGAGTTTTACCAATAAGTCAACCTGGTGTTCCATCGGGCAAAACTGGCAATGTAGTTCCAGTGAAAGATCCATTGTTTGTCACGCCTCTGGACCGACTCTCTGAAGTACCTGAGTTCATCGATTGCCCGTTTTGTCATCAAAGGAGCAAAACGTTGGTGTCCCACGAAGGCTCAACTGCTACGACGTACGTCTGATCCGCTCACAATCAAATGGCACGGTAGACTTCCTGGCGCAAGTTGTCACTGACAAGTCCCGGCAGATTGGCAGGGTTTCTATGCTGCCTCCTCACTTGTATTGGCGCCTGCATTCCATGCCTTTGCGGCTGGTGCGAGGACACCGACCATTATTGCTCACACTGCAATCACCATGTCACACACAAACCACATGATGGGCCCATCCAAGTCAAAGCCCCACGGCAGTCTGTCCTGCTGCCGTCGAAATATGCAAGGATCGGCTCAGGGGCTGAATCCACAACGGGTCACGAAGCTGCCGCAGCAATGCCTTAGCCTGGCTTCTTGAGGAGGCCACTCTGTGGTGTAGAATGGGAATAGTTGTGTGTAATGTTCAAGTGTCTTTTGCATATTTTGTTTTCATATTTCGCCACACCATAATAGTAGGTGACTCACACTCAGTCACAGCACAGCCGATAATAAATATTGAGCGCCTGCCTGATTTCACATGTTGCTTGACCCGCCAGATATGTTAACCACAAATGTCAACACCTTTTCAATCATTTCCACTCGTTCCATTCATTTCATACAGAAGCCACAGAACCTGTACCTGCACCTGTACCTGCACCTGCACCTGCACCTGCACACTACAACATGATGAATGATTTGCGAATCCACACACAAATCCACAGCCGCTACCAAGTCCTTGACGCCTCAGGCCAGCTGCCATTCAGCATAGTCTTCGGCCTCTGTCGTCGGTCACCAGCTGATACTGACCCTCGATCATTACTCCTTGAGATTGCAGGCTCGGTACTGGATGTCCCATATGCGCTGGCACATGGCTTGCTTACCCTATACCAACAAGATCCCGAAGATCCCGAAGACACTAAGCAGTGGGTTGAAGTAGATCTTAGCCGACTGAGCAAAGTCGCCGCGAACGAGGCAGAGTGCCTTGCCCTGCCATCCCCGGTCAACAGGACGGAGCACTGGAGAGATGCTTTCACGGTATATCAGTGTCATGTCGATGTGAATGGTGAGTTGGCATCGATTTTGGAGCCGGGAAAGAAGTATATCATCAGACTGGCGAGCGAGGATCTCGGCGTGAAACGGTGGGCGTATAGTGATCGAAAGCAATTCATCAACAATGATGGGAAGCCAAGTCATGATTCTGAAGCGGTAAAGTTGGTCAACAGCAAACCCACGGCCGGTAACGCAACATTCACGGTCGTCAAGAGCCTGTCCTGGCCACCGAGAATGGAGACAAGGATGCGTCTTTGCGCATCTTCCCCATCCTCTGATTCCACACTTGCCAACACCAAGTTCAGCAGTAGCACTGCCTTGGAAGTCTCGGTCATCAATACCGGTTCCGACTCCGTCACGGTGCAGACGCGGGGACACCAGCGTTTCCTGATCCCCTGGGGTCCCTTCCAACCCGAACCGGACGCTGACGACCATCGCATGAGAATCATCCACGCCACGCCCCACAAACCACCGACGTCCAGTCTGCAGGTTGTCAATTCCGCGACAGGGGAAGTGGTCCGGGGGAACGAACGGCGCGGCACAGGCCCATTGACAGATTCTAATGCTGATCAAAGGCCAAAGGTAGACGATGTGGTGACGTTGAAGCCTGGAGCGCCAGTTATCAGGAAAATCGATATCGGAGCGCTGGTGGATGGGCTGGTGGATGGGCAGTACAAGATTCAGATGCAATCAAGGGGTTGCCGGTGGTGGCATGGGGAGGTCGGGAAGGAGGAAGGCGAGGGTGGGAGGGTGCCAGCGCATTTAGGTGGGATCATCGTTCCTCCTCTGATGCTTGAGTCACAGGATGAGGTAGAGCTACGCATGAGAGATGGGAAGGTCGATCATAGCATGTGAGATGCCGCAAGGCGAACCTCAGAGTTCGAGACTCAGACAGTTTTGCAGCGTTTCTCAATTGTCTCAACTTACCTCCGTCCTGAGCTAGCACGCAACCCAAATGGAACGACTCAGTGTCAGTGAGGGTGAGGGCGATAGCGAGGGTGACAGTGAGGGTGAAAGCAGTAGTAAGGGACTCCTACTGTTTGCCCCGAGTCGTTCCGCCGTCAAGATATGCGAAGATAGGCCCAGGAGCTCTGGTCCAGCTCGGAGGAATTCAGACAGGGACCTAGCTTGCTGCGTCCTGTTGCCTGATGACCTGTTCCTGTCCTCGGATTCCCTACTTGTCCTTAGAGGTCACAATGAGCCGAGTCACCGCGATGGGTCACGAGGCTGCGACAGCAACTCCGTAGCCTGGCTTTTGGGAAGTCGTTCTGAGGTGAGCAGGTTGCTCGGAATTCTTCAGTGCCTTTTAGCATCGTTGACTTTCGTTGTTCAGCATGGCGTCAAGGTGGCTGCCATTTTGTGTTGCGTGGACTGGCATTTGTTATGATTGAGGATCAAGCTGGATATTGATTAGCACATACAGCAGTCTTTGATATGAGTCCATGACTGTCCTGATATAACGTACACTTATGACGTCTCTAAGATAGTGACTAGTTGAACTTTTGTTGTTAAAGGAGCTGATGAGAGTTGAGTCGGGGACGAACCCGACCGCAAGAACTCATGGCAGGTAAATTGTACTGCAATGTTCGTTAACACGTTGTGCTTCAAGCTGTTGTTCTCCAGAAAGCCGCACCAGCGACCTAGCGACTCCCGGTGGAGCGACGCGCACCTTGGAAACACAAGTGTTGGGCCCAAGCACTGCTCGTATCCAGCTGTACTCTCGGTATATATAATATGCAGCAGCAACTCCTCTACAGAGACAAGAACTCTTCGTTGTACCGGAGTGCCGTCATACCTCACCGTCCCTTACGTTCACGACCCACGAAAACCAGCCCTAACCGACAAGACAACAACCACCCCCCCACAACCCCCTTCAAAAATCAATAACACAAGAAGGAAAAAAGATACCACACATATCACCTGTCAAAAGATGCTCCAAAACCACAAAAGGACTCAAGCCGATTTACAGATACATCTGCAAATCGACTTGCCTTAGGGTGTCTCGAACACCGGCCCAACGAATTTCACGTGGTAGATAGAGCTCTCGGAGCCCGGCCCGCAGTAACGATCAGACGGTCATCCAGTTCTGCCATATTACCCTCGGTGAGAGATTCATGTGCTGTTTTGGTATATATACCTTCTTGGAACGCGTTTGGATTCACCATTGCGCCTTTCCTGATGTGCACGCGCTAGCCTTCTTGCTCAAAGGGCGTCAACTTATTTCTCTTTGCAATCTTCTCCAGGTATGTACTTTGAGAAGGTTGAATTTCAATCATACTCTGCCAGCATTGTTGATACCTTGTTTGCCTCAGTTCACTTCAAATGTGTCTTGAAGGAAGGACGGCACTTATCATATCATCCCATTTCTATTCGTCGTCTCCGTGCTTTCAATATCAGAAGTCTACACTGCCAAGACCTAGCTTACTGCCCGAACCCTTTCCCCAACATGCCCCGCCTCCCACTCTCATGTTGCCCACCCCTTAAATTTCAAGTTTCAAAGCCAACCCCCAGTCCCCAGCGCCGTCCCTCCCCCGGACCCTGTCAATCTCCTTCCCATCCCCATCCTCTTCCCACCGCTACCGCCACTTCCACAACCATCACCCGGCTGCCTCCGCTTGACCAACGTTCTACTACCTTTCCTTCGCATACCAGCACTCGCACCAAGTCCCGCTCTTCCCATCACGGTGTCACCCGCTCTTGCTTGCGCAAGGAGGATGGCCGATTGATCGGGGTATTTGTCTACAGGCTCGTAGAGTCTGCCGTCAGTGCCGTGGGTGTCGATTTCAACGGCCGAGTCTAGAGCGAGAGCGAGAGGGGAGGGCTGATGGTGGTGATGGTGGTGGTGGTGGTGGGGTGGGTTTGGCTGGAGGGAAGGAGCGGGGAAGATTGGAGTATCTTTGCGGAGGGTTTCATAATCGTAGGATGGGACGGGTTGGGGCGGTGGTCGAGGATTTTCGTAAGTGGAGAAGCGTGACAGTGAAGGACGCTGGTAGATTGTACGCTGGTATGGCTGTTGCTGCTGCTGCTGCTGCGTCTGAGCGTGGGTATACATATATGCACGTTGATGTGGCTGTTGAAGTGTGGCGGTAGACTTCGCCTTGCGGACGGCAAGCGGAGGCACAGCCGGGTTTGTCGATGGACGCCGGTACCTAGACGGATACTCACGGGCTACTTTGGCCGGCATCGTCAATGTTCTTTCTAGCACAGCTTCTTCGGCGGGTCTGGACCACCCATGTGTCAAGAGCGGTCTGGAGCCGAGTTTGAACTTATCAGGAATAATTGGAACTTCTGGCTCGTCGGCTCTGCGCATCGTTGACAATGGTGACTGGCGAGATATGGAAGAGCGGGTACTCCCTGTGGAGCTGATGGCGCTGGTTTGATGGCTGACAGTGCTGTACTTTGAGGAGGCGCTGATGTCTGAGAAGATGGACGGAGCAGGCACAGTCCTCGCTTGTGGGATGTAAGCGGTCGATTCGTAGATCGTTGACTGACGAGACAAGTCTGGTCCCCCTGTTGGCCACGCTAAGCCTAAAGAATACGACCTTCGTGGCAGCGGGGGAAGAACCGGTGTCCCGCCGTAAAGCCATTCTGCAGTTCGTGGAGCGCTTTGTAGCGAAGGTCTGTGAATGCGACCTTGTTCCAGGTCTGTAGATGAAGGGACTAGACTCTTGTCGGAGATGAAGGAGTAGACGCTAGGATTGGCTGTCGGTATTGGTCTAATAGGCCGAGCACAGGGTGTGATTCCAGATAATGATGCCCGGAAGGGTTGACCAGGTATTTCGAGTGAACAGAGTAGTACGCAAGATGCGATGCTGTATGAAGTCAATAAGCGTGCGGTATCCCTTAAAACGATTGATACTTACAAGGCAGCCAATGACGCCGCCACGCTGGCTCTGTGGATGATGCAACTGTCTCCTGCTTGCCAGGCTGCATAGCCGCCGTTCCCAGAGAGGCACATTGGCTGTTTTACAGCAACTACCAGACCAGCACCCGAGGCAGCCATCCATGATATAACTATAAGTCGAGCAATGGCAAAACAGGCGGAGCGTAAAAACTTGTGCTCCTGGTAGAAAGGGCTAGCCTTTCGATGCCGTCGAGCCATGACTTGATGAAGAGGTAGGTATATAGCTGACAAGCCAGACTAGATTATATCCACCAGTCAAAGACCGACGACAACGTCAAACGGTGGTTTCACTTACCGAGACAACCATCAATATCTCGCTAGCAGTGATGGTGGAGTCCACCAGTCTCGCAATGTAAAGATATATAGTAGAGGAGAGGACAAAAGTCGACAGCGTAGAGAGTGTGTATAAAGCTAGCACGATGGCAACCAAGCTTTTACGGCCTCCTGGTCTTGCCATGCTTGTTCTCTTTCCACTGAACTTCTCAAGCCGGAGTCTTATTACCAGATCCGTTCGACACCTCGACAGGTATAGCTCAACTCCAAATGTCAACGTTACGTGGTGTACTAAAACAGTTGTATATGAGGACTGCCGTACTCTAGGACTGAATGGGTTGGTAATGGAGGGTTTGGGAACTCCCCCATCCCTTCAAGGAGGCTAACAAACTCCGAAGACACGGGATAGGGAGGCTGGGAGGTCACTCTCGCTCACGAACGCGACGCGCAATTCAACTAGATAGTATGATCTTTGAAAGCAAGCAGGTAAGGAGAGATGAGAATCAAATCGAGGGGAAAGAGTGAAACATTGGCTGGGCAGCAGCCTAGACGGCAGTGGAATGCTAGGATCGAGATGCGGTGTCCCCTCACGAAACATAGCAGCATTCCAGTCCTGCCAGCGGTTGGGCCTATCGCTAACGAATGCTGGGGGTCTGTAGGAAAGCATGCTCAGTCCCCGAAAGGCCCCTCGCTGCCGAAGAATGAAATGGTGGGACGACAATAGTGAAAGGCTTCATATGAGTTGCTTGTAAATCTTCAATATAATAAAATTATCGAGAGCCATCGCCAGAGTCCTAATCAGGTCGCTTTATCCACGAACGTACTCTGCAGTCGGCTGGTTCGATCTGCATGTTCGAACACTTGAAGCCATATCCTGCTTGATAAAACAGTCGCGGAGTATAAGGTACTTGTAGGTAGGCACTTTGTATATTGGTTCCTTTGAGTGGACTTTCATAGATCCCATACTGTTGTCGAGGTTGCGATTGGCGCGCATAGGGCTGATCGCGGGATAATGTAAGTCCGTGCCTCGGCTGGTCAGTCTGTCATGTGGGGGATAGGCTATCAACAACATGATGAAGAGAGGAACATCGCTTTCGTTCTAGAACCAGTCATTTCTTTAGATCTCATGAATATCAAATAGATCTTCTTTCTACGTTCCCGGTCTTGAAGCTCTCCAGCACCCGAACGAGTTCACTTAGGGTCAACTTAACTTTTATCCTTTCTCTCAGCAACAACATGCCTTTCAATACTGCTCTTACCAGGGCACTCGGGATAAGAGGTAGCTTACTAGCAATTCATCCGCCGAATATTTGAGCTGATACAGCGCAGTTCCCGTGGTGCAGGGTGGTATGCAATGGGTCGGATATGCCGAACTCGCAAGCGCCGTCAGCAACGCCGGCGGTCTTGGAATAGTAAGCTCCGCTACACATCTCCACAAAGGGCAAGACTGACGGTTGCAATAGTTAACAGCATTGACCCAACCTTCTCCCGAAGACCTCCGCAAGGAAATCCGAAGATGTCGAAACATGACCAAGAACCCCTTCGGCGTGAACCTTACTCTCCTCCCCGCCCTCGTCCCACCCGACTACGCCGGCTACGCGCGTGTGATCATCGAGGAAGGCATCCGAATCGTCGAGACGGCCGGAAACAGCCCGGGCCCGGTGATCAAACAGTTCAAGGCCGCGAACTGCATCGTCCTGCACAAATGCACGACGATCCGCCACGCCCAATCGGCCGTCAAGCTCGGCGTCGACTTCCTCTCCATCGACGGCTTCGAATGCGCGGGCCACGTCGGCGAATCAGACATCACCAACTTCATCCTGCTGAGCCGAGCGCGCCAATCCCTCGGCGTCCCGTTCATCGCGTCTGGTGGCTTCGCGGACGGGCAGGGCCTCGCGGCTGCGCTGAGCTTGGGCGCCGAGGGCATCAACATGGGGACGCGGTTCATGTGTACGGTCGAGGCGCCGATACACGTCAAGGTCAAGCAGGCGATTGTGGATGCGCAGGAGACGGACACGGAGCTGGTGCTGAGGCGGTGGAAGAATACGTCGAGGTTGTTCGCGAACAAGATCGCGAAGGAGGCGGTCAGGATCGAGAAGGAGACGACGACGGGCAAGTTCGAGGAGGTCGCACCGTATGTGAGCGGGAAGAGGGGGCGAGAGGTGTTTGTCAACGGCGATGTAGATTACGGCGTATGTATCTCTGACCAGTATCTTTCGATCTTGCCACCAGAAGCTGACGTTCATCCTTTAGGTTTGGACAGCAGGGCAAGTTATCGGTCTCATCCACGATATCCCAACATGCGACGAGCTTGTTAAGCGGATCGAGCGTGAAGCCGAAGAGACGCTCAACAAAGCTAGCTCGTTGATCATCGGCAACGATCAGATACCCAAGTCGGCGTCGGGCACGGTTGGGAAGAATACGAATAATCCCGGCGCGGAGTTATGGGGGTTTGGACAGAGCAAACTATAGGGTTTTTGAGATGTTTCTATAGATTTCATCATCACATCTTTCACTTTAGCAACAGACGTTGTAGAAAGTCCATGCTGCAATGCAGACGGATACTACAGACCTCACCGCCATACAGGCACACGTCCATTCGACGGAGAAGGGTTGGACAGGATGATGTAGCCGCTACATATCTCGTACCCTAAGCTTCAATCGACGGCGCTGATTATGAGAGATGGCAGAACAGCTGATAGTAATGGAATACCGTAGATGTAGAGATAGGAATCTTTAACAGAAGAAGATGGATATAGAGGGGTTTGTTGAAGGTGAGTGGGGCTTAAGTGAGAGAAGAATCGAGGTCGGCGGAGGAGAGGAATGAGTGGTATTGTTACTAAAACAAAGAGAAGGCGAGGGCCGGGCATCGAGGTATACGGGTTTGAAGGGGAACGCGATGGTGATGGAGGACCACGAAAAGAGAGGCTGTGGAGAGGCTCGACCACGAGGGAGCCGAAGCTCTGCTCTTCCTTCTAGGAGGCCCATCCAGTCCATTAACAGAGTATTAGTTTCCTATCGAAGACATCGGCTCGCCAAAAAGACCAGACGTAGCCTCAATCCATCCAAGCTCTTTATCTCGAGGACGACCCTAACAGTATCCCCAGAACACTCCCCAACGAGGCACCGGGCACAATAAATCGGAGCTCGTCCAGAAAATCCATTCCATCATCCTCATTTATAGACCCAACACTCTACCACAACCTTGGGTAATCAACGAAACGAAAGTCTGTAACCCTGGTATGAAACGCACCGAATCACTGAAAGCGAACGATAAAAATGCGCGATTAACGACAGGTCTGGTTTTCCTTCTCAGGAACCTCTGAAGGAGTGTCAGCAGAATGCCAACATATATTTTCACCTGCTCATCATTCCCCGGAAGGGTAGATAGGTGAGCTGTCTGGCTGAGGTTCCTGATGTAAAGGGAGAAAAGGAAGACAAGCGCGGCGGACAGGCTTAAGGTAAGGATATGTATGGTAGCGTTACAATTGACGGGCTGTGATTGGTCGACTGTGTATGATGACTAAGCGACAAGTGCTGCCGTAGCCGAGGGGTATGATCTCTACCTCCGGTCGTGACGACAGTCTCGAGACCAGTATCAATTGCTGCCAGAATTCAGAGTGATCAGGTCCATCATGTTGCCTCAAAGGACAATACAGCAATCGCTGCGACGGCGTCAGTAGCCAGCCTCACCAGCAGCTTCTACCATCTCGGAGGGACATCCATCGCTGACAACATCCCCAGTCGCCGCGCAGCAGCCAAGCACATTTTCCAAGACGAGCCTATCGCGATTCGCTGCCCCAGCCGCAGTGGCCACGAACAACCACTATATCCAGTCCAGGTACGCCAGCACTACCCCAAACGAACCCCCACCTCCCCGTCCTCCATCCGCCTTACTCCTCCCAACACCCCACTAACCCTCCCCCCAACCAGACCCGCCGCAACAACCACCGTCCGCTCAGCCGACGCGCACGACATCCTGGTCAAGCAGCGCCTGAACCGGCCGGTATCGCCGCACCTATCCATCTACAAGCCGCAGATAACATGGTACGGCTCGGCGCTGAACCGGATCACGGGCTCGGTGCTGAGCGGGGGCTTCTACGCCTTCGGCGCCGCCTACCTGGTCGCGCCGCTGTTCGGCTGGCATCTGGAGTCGGCCAGCATGGCGGCGGCATTTGGCGCCTGGCCCGTGGCGTTGAAGGTCGCGGCCAAGTTCACGGTGGCGTTCCCATTTACGTTTCATGGCCTTAACGGTGTGCGGCATTTGGTCTGGGATATGGGGAGGGAGTTGAGTAATAAGCAGGTGCAGAGGACGGGGTGGGCTGTTGTCGGGTTGTCGGTGACGGGGGCGGCGGTTTTGGCGATGGTTTGAGGGGGTGGGGTTGTGGAGGGGGTGGATGTTTGATTTTGGGCTTTGATTGTGAATATTTTAACTGACTCTTTGATTTTCTGTGAAAATCACGCTTCTCACCCGGATCACATGTCTAGATCGACTCTTTGAAAGAAACTGAGAAGGCCATACCTACTTCAACTCGAGAATATTATAGTAGGTTTGGGATAGGCCTAGTAATCTGATTGAGGTGACATAACCATCGCATTGACGACGTTAGCATGCTTGCTACTAACTTATTCATGCCCACATCAACTGGGCCAAGGCATTAGTGAAAGAATGGTGACGAAGGAGAGACCCGTGGGCGTAAGGCCCGAGCTGCCATGACGCCTGCATATCTAAAGAACCCTCGACATAAGCCGCCTTCCCAGCCCCTAACAGTCTCTCCTGAGCCTATGAGACTTTGTAATTCAAGTGAGGTCCAACAGGTCGTTACTATGTGATTGCCTCTACCATCTTAAATATGATTGATGGTCTGTTGCCAGTTCAACGTCAGCGTTTGCTCCCAGCGCACATTCAGCGGTTTTGATACAGACATACCCGATGTAGATTTGTGTGTATTGACCCCTCTTTTTGTCCGGAACGATTCACATCTCCGGCTCTGACATGCTAGGGCTGGGTGGTGGGACAGGTGGGTGCGGGTGGGGGGACGGCGGATCCTTGATCGACCTTTCACTGAACTGTGGTCCGTCGAGTAAACTAGCATGTTGGAAGTCCATGGGATCACAAGAGAACTGCGTCCATGAACCGTCCGAAGTGGCAAGGCAGAGACGGAACTGAAGGTTGTTGAACAGAGCCATTTATGTGAGAGTGTTACGGTTCTCGGTCAAACAAAATACCAAGGATCAATGCGGTTTAAGACTGGCGACGTTGTCTCGCACAAGGGTTGAGCAGACGCAACATGCAGTAATAGATATAAGGAGTAAAGAGATGCGCCATGAGCGAGGGAGCAATATGTAAACGAACGACTGTCTCACCGGCTTGCCAGCTCAACTCGGTGAATTTTTCATTAATGCCGTAGAAGCAAGCAAAGAACGTTCGGCATCATGCAAGGTCCCATCCCGGCCGCCGTGCCGCCGGAACCCACGTGTTTGGTGTGACCCGAATGTGAGACTCGGGATGTAGCATCGTCCGTCCAGAAAGGGATTATTCATCCATGGAGTTGCCAGTGGTATCTAGATACAATCTCGGGAGGGCAAAGACGCGGGAAGATTGGTGAATATCTTTCCGCCGGTACCGGCAACAACTGTAACTGGCCGTGGGGTTCCCATTTCAAGGCAGGTTTCCTCCCGACGGCTCTCGATACGAGGAAATGGAAGGATATGAATGCTTCAACGGCGAGCGGAACAGCAATAAAGACTCCATGTGTCATGTGTTCCAAGCTGATTGAGCGGTTCCATCTCCTAGGTATCTCGACCAAAGCCCCTTCCCGTTCACGGCAGATATGAAGACGCGTGTGGCAGAGGCCTTAACTACTCGAGCGAGGTCTAGACTTAAGAAGTAGAGACACAGACAATCTAAACGTAATAGATGTAATAGCGGTAAGGGAAACTACCCGCTGCCCCGTAGCTGAAAGCAACCTGGCCCAGCGGTGGGTCCAGTACAGAATGACTTGAAGTCAAGAGAACGTAAAGCATTCCACAAGTGCCTATGATAGAGATGACCGGACCGTTGGAACAGGTCGAATCGGGCGTCCTGATCTTTGATTCGAAGCCAAACATGAGCCATTACGATCGTGGCTTGTTTCCTGTACATCACAGGTGCGCCTAGGTTGGTAGTGAGCACGAATGTAATGGAGAAATCCCTCCAATGGATTGTCTGGCCGAATATGATGGCGTTCAAAAGTGTGACATCGTTGACTGTTCCCTAATGAGATACTAAAGCAAAATATTACCCACCATTGCGACTATTGCTGGATAAATAGAGCTCACGCAAACACTGAAGACAATAGGAAAACCACTGAGAAGCAGCCAAATGTTGGACTCTGTCATCACCTCTTGCACTCACCACCAGTGAAGCCGAGATTTGATCATGACTCGTGCTCATGTACCATTGTCTCGGAGTTTTCTCCACTCTGTAACTGTAACGCAAGATCTCCATCGTTACACTACCGGTAGATCGTAGCCTTGCTACCAGCGTGGCTTGATGTAACCACCATGATCAGTAGTAAAGGGTTGCGGCTTTTCCGCATAGGTGCCGGGTTGTTGTTTGTTTGTGTACGACGGATCTGCAACCCCAACACAACTATCCCTTCCACCCCACGGGGGCTACAGATGGAATCCCGTGTGGCTTGAAGGCGCATGGCTAAGCGCACGGTGTAGAAGGAAAGATGTAGAGGTGGATATATAGATTGGGACGTGTAACCCCATCTACCGTGCCAACCATGAACTAAACCGGGGACTGCTCAACACACCTCACAATGGTTCAAATCTCGAGTATTGTTCTCAACGAGCGAAGTGATTGTAGGTTGATTTAGACTCGAACCTCGCGTTGGCTCATCCTTTGTCTAACTGCGCTAGCCGCTTTAAGCGGGCGATACTACAACTCTGAATTCAATCCATATGCTCCAATGAAACAGCAGCTAGAGAAGGCACTGAGAGAGTCCATGCTTCACATTGTCACTGCATCAATCTACACCCTAATGAAGAGAATCAGGCCTGACTTCACAAAGAAGCTTTGCTGAAAGAGCTCACTGAAACATCTGCAGCTCTGCTATGAGATGCAGACACAACTTTCATCAGAAGTCAACTTGAAATTCAGGACACCCTACATTGTATTATTATGATGAAACAGCTCAACTATTCACATAAACAACAATGCAGATGAAGCTGTTCACAGACATGATACAGTGCTGGTGGAAATTCTGAGCCATCCACACTGTAAGTAAAAAACACACCTGTTTTTCTAAGTAAAACCTGCCACCCCTGTATTCACCCACAAAATCACACACCCACAAGGCCAATTGACACCCTCAAAGCCCTATAACAACAGTCTCAATGTCAAAGAGTAAAAGAAAGAATATTAAGATGAAATCTTTGTCAAAACTACATCTAAAAGATCTTAGACATTCTTTTACATTCTTTTTATCTTAAGATGTCAAGAACATTGATGTTGATGAATTTGAAGACATTGACAGTGTTGATTTAACAAGAAAGAAGACTTCAACTAAGACTTTGTTTATATTTCTGATTCATTGAACTGTCTTTCTTGACAAGAAAAGCCTTTTTGACAAGAATAAAATGATAAATCTCATCAATTTTGATTACTCAGCATTTCTGATAAATGAGCAGATCAAATTAAAAGAAAAGACTTAATCTAAAAGCTATTAAGTGCAATGACAGCAGATCAAGACACAGCTGTCAGCTAATGAGACTAGAAAACAGAACACTTTGATCTTAAATTTGAAGAATGTTAACAGAGAAAGATAAGTCAATTTGAAGATTATTCTTCTGATTTGACATAAGAGCAAAAAGAAGAACATTTAGATAACTGTTAATATTAAGTTTGTACAGAAGACAGTCTTAAGATCTATTCAAGATAACTTTATAGATAGCAATGATTTGAAGTTCTTAAAAGAAAAGATAATCTTTTCATAGAAGAAAAAAGTAAATCAATTGCTTTCTGTAAAGTGTCTATACTAATTAATACAGCAAATAGCTACAGAGAAGAATCAGATAGTTATGAAGAAGTGAGAGAAACTGAAATTGAAATTAAACAATTATGTAAAGTATCTGATTTGCTGATGACACTATAATAATGTGAAGTGCAAAAATAAGAAGAAGAAGTACTTAATGCTAAAAGAGAAGCATTATGCTCTGAATTTTAATCATTTCACTGTCTAAAATAGAATCATCAGCAATAAAGATGTCATCATTTTAAGCTTTTCTCTTTAAGTTCTTCACATACTTAATCAATCTTCTTCATCTTCTTTAAAAAAGACTTCATCATCTGCTTTACAGTCTTCTTTATAGTCTTCTTTACTCTTCACATCATTCTCAGTCTCTGCATCTGTTCATGTTCACATAAAATAGATCTCATCAATGTTCTTAATGTTATCAATGCTTATGCAGAGCTCATGACAGTACTCATCATTATATATGTTTTTTTCTTCATCTTATTTATTTTCATCATTATATCAGCATTCTTATCAGCATTCTTATTAGCATTTTTATGCTGCTTTATCTTCTTCATCTTCTTTATCTTCTTCACAATATTAAATGCATTATTCAATGCATTCATCTCATTTACTCTCATCTCAACTATCTTTTTTATCTTCTTCAAAGTCTGCTTCACAGCTCTTACAACAATCATCTTTACATCAATTTCTTTTTTATGAAAAGAAAAGCAGCTCTGTCAGCAGTGACAGCACAGAATTAATGAAGCTTCTATATCAGTATATAAAATGATTTAAGAGACAGATTCTGAAATACTTAATGTTGCTGAAGAATACATATAAATAGCTGTGAGATTAGCTATATAATGTGAAGCAGATAAAAAAGATAGAGAATTTTAACTGAAGAAACTTGAACATTTCTTTAAAGTTAGAAAAGCAGCTAAAGAAGAGAGTTAAAAAGTGAGTAAAGAAGAGAACTGTAAAAGACATAAAAAATAGAATGAAATGAGTAAAACAGATAAAACAAATAAAAATAACTGATACTGTAGATTCATTAATGCACTTAACAGCAGTTGTGAAGTTTCTAAAGTATTAAATAATATTCAATTTATATGTTTCTATCTTTTAAATCTGTCTAATCTAAAACTTATAGTCATTATCAGTGACTGTTAACTTCATTTCAATATATGCACTTCAAAAATGTGCCTCAGAATGTTTATCACTGTTATATTTCTTCACTGTCAGTCATATAAATTTCTTAAAGTCATTTTTATACTTCTTCACAAGATTCTCATGTCACTGCATTCACTGCTTAAAGATGACAAAGAACTGTTTGATAGAGTTGTAGTTAAAGAAGTAAAGAGAAAGAAAAGTAAGCTTTACATCAGTCTCAGTGCATATATTAATTAATTTTTAGTAATATGTTAATAATTAAACACAGAGAGATCAGTAGACATATCTTAAAGTGATGTATAGAGACATTGTTTATAATTAGAACAGATTATGATTTTAAAAAAGAACTGCACTTTAAAAGAACATGATTTTATATAAAGAAATTAAATAAAACTTTTATTATAGAGCTCTGTCTGACTATTTATGTTATGTATTCTTTGACAGTGTATGCTGACAGTACACTTCATCATTCACTTTGTTTCAATAAGATCAACATTAAGACTCTCACTTCACAATATAATTACTTAAACTTTCAATTCTTATTTCATTCATTTGCAGCTGACTCATCAACAAAGACAAGCTGATCTGCAGTTCAATTAATCAGTTAAACAAGTTATTCTGCACATAGATCATTGTCTTATTGAGTGACTTTTTATTGTAGCTATTAGAATCACAAATATTAGTTATTGAATCATACAATAAAGATTCTCATCATCTTTTATGTATATTTCATTCTCTTCAGAACATCAGACAATGTTCTGAGCTTGACATCAATCTTAAACTTATCTTAAAGAAATTATCTCATCTCATTATAATAAACTCAGAATCTTCTCTTAAGATATTCAGTCAGCATCTCTTTTATTGTTAAGATCAGAGCTCTAGATCAATCTTTTCTTTTAAGTTTAAAGATCTTGAATGACTCTTATACTCATTAGTTCATTTGCATTCTTTAAATTTGTTAAGTAGACATCTTTATGTTCTCATAAATTAATGAAATCAACATCTTACAGATTAATTAACTGTCAATGAGGCCTTTAATGTACTCAGACAATGAGCAAGACATTGCTGAAGTTTAGAAAGCAGTTACAGTGATTGTAAGGCTGTTTTCAGTGTGAATTCATGAATAAATACAGAGGTGACAGGTTTTACTAGAAAAACAGGTGTGTTTTTTACTTATGATATGAATGGCTCAGAATTTCCACCAGCACTGTATCAACAAACTTTGTCAGAATTGAAAAGTGTTAAATATCTACATGAACAGCAGTGACATTAAGAATCAGATAAATGTGACAACAGTGACACTGAAAAGAGATCTAAGATGTATAATGTATATAAGTATAGATGAGACATTCACAGTGTATATGATGAAGCTACAGAGCCTGATCATGATGATGAGCATAGTAAGTACAGTGAAAATGATGAAACTAAAGCTCTGAACAATGAACATATATATAGATAATTAAGCAGCAATTTAATTAGCTATTAAATCAGATATATAGTCAGGTCAGTATTTACTACAGTGCATAATGAAGAAGATAGATGATCTGTAAAGTTAAAAGATTCAGATATGAATCTGATGAATACTGATGCACATAGAGATATCAGAAAATGAAGAAATGAATAGAGTGATTAAGACAGTGATTTAAATTAGAGATTTACACATTGAGAAAGAACAAATTATAGAGATCTGACATTTAATTATTATCTGTAAGATAAGACTCTGTCAGTGAATAACAGAAGAATGAGTCAATAACTGAAAGAATGAAACAGTGAGATGAGTTATATTCAGCATGAAGCAATAGTCAGATAGAAGAATGTTAAATAAGTATATAGAACTTTATTGACTTATAAGCTTTCTGATTACTCAGCTATGCATAGAGAAGATTGACATAACTTATTATCTTTATATTATAGATTGAACAGACTCTTCACAATGTTTATATAATTTGAGCATTCAGATTATTCATTATATGTTAATGAAATGCTTACAAATCTGAAATTTAAGAAAGAAACTACTGAGATGAGTTAATGATATAAAGAAGATTCTATGAAACTCAGCATTAGTTAAAGTGATCATTATATTTATATTATGAAGCAATCTTCTAAAACAATTTCAGACTGTAAAAAAGACATCAGAAGATCTAACATTTTTAGATGCAGTCTGAAATAGAAAATTCAACAATTATACATTTCAGACTGTAGAAAAGACAATTAATTATTTACAGAAATGTTTATTCTTTATTGATGACAGTGAAAGAAAGACATTAACATTAGATTACAAGAAAAGAAGATTAGCAAGCATTAGAATTAAGAAAAACATGAAGAACTACAGAGAGCAAAGTCAGAATTTGTATTAATTAGTTAGATCATGAAATGACAGTGATGATGACAGTGAGATGATAATGAAGGTGAGATCAGTATGCGCTAGCTGCTTGTAGTTATGCAGTGTATGGCAGCCTAGGCAGCCTCAGTCACCTATGAATCAATCAATCAATCAATCATCAATTCATCATCGTCTATCAACGTTGATGTACAAAGCTGGTAGGAAAATTGGTGGAAGACTAACAAAAGTATCTGAGTCGTGTTATTGCTTATAGAGAGAGCGCTGGGTACAACTGAAAAACCACATGCGGAGGAACCGGGACATTGTCTATCCAGAGTGTCAATAGGGTAGCCTGGGAGAGCACTGTCTGTGATGTGGATTCAACTTGATTACCTCCGAAGCTGTTCAAACTGCGCTTCGAGTGGGGAAAACTGAGGCTATATACCTGTGCTTTACGAAATATACCAGGGACCCTTCGAGGACCAGTACCCTACACTGAGTGCTTTCTCATAGCTAAACCTATCTTTTTTCAATTGGAACATGTCGGTCTGGAATCCAGACAACGTCAAAGATGTCGCCGAATCCGTCGGGATTGCCGCACTCAGCAACGAAGTCGTTGAGAACCTTTCCCGAGACGTGGAGTACCGACTATCACAAGTTCTGGAAGAAGCTCTGAAGTTCATGAGGCATAGCAAACGAACGGTATTATCTACGCAGGATATATCCCAAGCGCTACGGGTACTCGATGTGGAGCCTCTCTATGGATATGAGTCGACCCGACCTCTTCGCTTTGGTGAAGCCTCGATAGGACCGGGGCAGCCACTATTCTACGTCGAGGACGAGGAAGTTGATTTCGAGAAGCTCATCAACGCGCCGTTACCCAAAGTGCCTCGGGAGATTTCCTTCACGGGTAGGTCAAAGTTGCATCAGCAGCGCATGCCTTCGCTGACGAAGACCTCAGCACATTGGCTGGCCGTGGAAGGCGTGCAGCCGTCGATACCGCAGAATCCGACCTCGGCCGACTCGAGGAACCAAGAGTTGGTACCGAAAGGCCCAGGGGCAAATGCCAGCCTGGCAGCTATTAACGGCAATGACAACGTTGCCGTCAAGCCGCTGGTCAAGCACGTCCTATCCAAGGAACTGCAGCTCTACTTTGAAAAGATCTGCAGTGCCATCCTCGACGAAACCAACGACGAGTATCGAGTGGCAGCTCTCGCAAGCCTAAGAAGCGACCCAGGCCTGCACCAACTGGTCCCCTACTTTGTCCAACTCGTCGCCGAAAGAGTAACGCACAACCTAAAGAACCTCTTCGTCCTGACCCAAATGATGCAACTCACCTCCGCCATGCTCGACAACGAGAGCCTCTACGTCGACCCCTACGCAAGCCAACCCGACCCCCCCCCATCCCTCAGAACACGCCCAGCTAACCTAGCCAGGTCGCCTCCATCGTCCCCCCAGTGCTAACCTGCCTCGTCGGCCGCCGCCTCGGCCCCGGCACCGACCCGCTCGCGCACTTCGCCCTGCGCGACCTCGCCGCCTCGCTCGTCGGGCAGATCACGAAGAAATACGCCAAGACCTCGCACACGCTCAAGCCGCGCCTCGCCCGCACCAGCCTCAAGCACTTCCTCGACCCCAACAAGCCGCTCGGCGCCCACTACGGCGCCATCATCGGCCTGCAGGCCATCGGGGGGCCGGACGTGGTTCGCGCGCTGGTTCTGCCGAATCTGAAGACGTACGAGGCTGTCGTCAGAGATGAGATCGTGGCGGACGGGCCGAAGAGGGCGGAGGCGGAGATGGTGCTCGGCGCTATACTGGCGTCGTTGAGGACGCTGGAGGATGAGCGGGCGGAGATGGCGAATGGGTGGATGGGCGCTGGGGGCGAGGAGGTGAGGGAGAGGCTTGTGGAGAAGGTGGGGGAGCTGGTTGGCACCAAGGTGTTTGAGATGGAGAGACCACAGCTGGCGCGAGCTGTTCTTGAGGGGCGTGTTTGATAAAGGATTTCTTGACGCTGTTTTTGAGGCTGGGTCCGGCGTTGGAAGGAATGGTGTATAGCTGGGAAAAGGGTTTCGGGGTTTGGACACGTTTGAGGAATATCTGCTTTTGTTGTTGTCTGTGCACATTTACTCAAGAAGAAAAGGCCAAATGACTCTTTCTGCTTTACTTTGCACCACTTTACCTCTGATTGTGTCTCGTGGACCGTGTATGGACGTGTTGAGTAGGTCCGCTTGAGAAAAGTGGGTTATAACGTCACTCAATGCACTCATATGAGAGAGAAGCCTTACACATCAAATATGGTTCAGGCATAAGACACGGCTGATTCTGCTGTCATACCACCGTGGCAACCTTAAACTAGGAGCACGCTAAACGATTTTACGCAGATCTGCAGCCAAATGCTGCGATTACGACACAAGATATTCTCCTATCTACTTCGTCTTCCCAGTCGGGATATTGAAAAGCACCGCCGGTTGCCCATGCAGGAAAGGCCGATCGCATCTGAAGTAGCCTTTCCTTTCGAACTGAATCACATCGTTCTCCTGGAGCTCCGCAACATTACAATCGGCCCATGCCTCGGTTCGAAACTCGGTCTTTGGATTCAAGAAATCATCGACGTTATCGTCCTCCTCGATCTTGTCTTTCGTGATGAGGTAGTCGAAATCGACGAGCTCGACGGGGATCAGTTCCTGCCCGGCCTCGGATAACCAGGTGATCTTCTTCTCCGTCTTCTTGACGTCGCCCTGGAGGTGGAGGTCGAGTTCGAGAGTGGTGACGTTGCTGTTCAGCGGATTTAGGGATGTGTGGATTTTCCGGACGATGGCGTTGCCCCAGTTCATCAGTGTGATTTCCTCGTCTTCTTTGAACGTCTTGGCGTCTTCCTGGTCGATCAGGATGGACTCGCTGTATGCGACCTTCTTGCTGCCGAGGGAGGGGTTCTTGCCATGCTTTGGCTTGTCCTCGGTGTAGGGTGCTGCTCGTGCTCCCCTAACGCTGGCCTTCACGGCGTGTTCCTTGGTGATGGCCGTATGTCGAGGTGCGATGGGATCGATGTATTTCTTGTTTGTGGCCCAGAATATGGTCCAGTCCAAGTTCACGATATTCCTGCTTGGGCCTTGTTTGAGGATGAACTCTCTCAGTGCTTCGATAGTCATTCCTCGCCGTCTAATGCCGCGGATTGTGGGGAATCTAGGATCGTCCCATCCCCATACCACACCTTGTTCGACGAACTTGGTCAATTTCCGCTTCGAGAGAAGCGTACGAATGAAGTTCATTCGAGCAAAGTCCCAGATGTGCACTTTTCGTAAGTTGAGCGCATTCAGCATCCAGTCATATTGGGGGTTACGATCGCGATACTCGATTGTCCTCAAGGCATGGGTGACCCCTTCCATCGAGTCGACAATGGGGCAGCAAAAGTCATAAGTTGGATAGATCTTCCACTTATTGCCCGTACGGTGATGTGGTTGAGGATTGCAACGGTAAATGACTGGATCACGCATCGCTTTGTTTGGATTATCAACCGACATTTTCGCTCTTATGCACCACTTGACTCCTTCTTCAGACCCTTCTTTCATTGCTTCCAGGTGTGTGATGTTTTCCTCCACACTGGCATTACGGCGCTTGCTAGCGATTCCATCCATTCTCTCGGCCCGCATTGTCTCCTGATCTGTATCGTCGGCGTACGCCTTGCCCTCCTTCAGCATCCGCACACAGTACTGATAGAGCTCTTCAAAGTAGTCGCTAGTATGACTAGTCTTATCGGGTTTTATACCCATCAGTGCAAGATCCTCAATGATTGCATTCTCGAACTCTTCCTTTTCCTTCGTGGGGTTGGTGTCATCGAATCGACATAGCAGTGTGCCATTGTATTTCTCATGCGCGAAGTAGTCATTTAGTAGTGCAGCTTTGGCGTGACCAATGTGTAAGTAGCCTCTTCATCAGTCATCAGCAAAGAGCACGGAGACTGCTGGCATTTCGCATTACGTACGATGGCTCAGGAGGAAACCTAGTCACTACCCCCTTGTCCGTATCGGGCAAACTGATATCATAATTTCCGCCTTTACTGCTGTCGGCTGCTCTTTTCGCCTGTGCCTGAGCATTCATGGCCTGAAGCGCACTCGTGATCCATGGATTGGATTCCTCAATGTACCTGTACCATCGACTGACATTGACCAAACTCCCTTTCTTAATAAAAGAGGCGGCAGCTTTGTGTCCACGAATGGCGCCCCATATCACAAGATCAGCGGTGGTTAGGGTATACCCTACCATGTGGGACCGGAGAGTAAGGTGTGAATCCAGCTGGAACAAATGCTCCTCGACTGACTTGTAGTCCGGTGGAAAGAAATGCGGCGACCGAGTGATCCATTCCATTTGCTATTCATGTCCGAGGATGTGAGAAGAGAACCTTTCTGCGATTGGGGTCTTCGACTCACCAGGTTTCCGTGTACCGTCGAAAGGGATGGGTAGAGCTCAATGAGTTTCCTCACGACCGAGACAGTTCCATGAACTGAAAATCCATCGTCCATCACGAGCTGCGAGCTTTCTGCATCCTCCGAGCCCTTAAGCTCCAAAGCCTTAAGAGCAGCGGCATCTTCAAAGTTGATTTCTATGTTGGCATCCTGTGTGTTATTGACCAAAGTTGCTACAAGCAGCGGAGGTATCACCGTCGCCTGGGTTGCTTTTACGGCAAGATTGAGGTGTGGCATATTTATTTGAGACTTCTGGCGATGTTCGGAATTTTGGATTACCAAACGTTCAATATCAGACTCAGCTGCTCGAGATCTTACGTAATCACAGCATGCACTTTACAGGCAGGGGTGGTGACCTCTCGGGAGAGCTAGCATCATTCATGTTCAATCCCCGGGACAAACTTCATACGTCCTAGTCAACACCACGCAGGACTACCAGAATGGCCACCGCAAACTCGTGCCTGGCTCCCTGGGCCAGCAAATCACTATCTGGGCTGGCCTGTCATTTTCAACCACTGCCTTTACGGATCTTTCTCCCTTCGCTGCAGGTACGGCACGCATCAGGATCCAGCCAAAACTCCAACAAGCCCAAGAAGAAGGATGCCCCGAAGAAACGGAAACCCCGCAATACCTTCAAGCAACACGATCTCAAGAATGCAGATCAGTTCGCTTTATGCGACGCCATGCGGTACTCAACCCTAATTGACCCTGAATGCTAGACCCTTGTAGCTCTGATCACTGACAAGGCGCGCTCAGCTACATCCGCGCTTTCGAAGTCGGTCGTCCTCCGACGTCTTCCAAATACGAGATGCACCTCAAGCTCCGCACACTCAAGAACGGTCCTACGATTCGCAATCGAATACAACTTCCCCACCCTGTAAACACCTCGATCCGAATTTGCGTCATCTGCCCTCCAGATTCTGCGATTGCAAATGCCGCCATCAGAGCGGGTGCCTCTGTGGTTGGCGAAGAGACTGTTTTCGATGCCGTCAAAGATGGACGGATAGAATTCGATAGATGCATATGCCACGTTGATTCGATCCAGAAGCTGAACAAGGCAGGGCTAGGCAGAGTATTAGGTCCAAAGGGCCTGCTGCCGAGTGTCAAACTAGGGACGGTTGTGAAGGATGTGGCGGGAACTGTTCGAGAAATGATTGGTGGTAGTGAATACAGGGAAAGAATGGGGGTGGTTAGGATGGCTGTCGGCCAGCTTGGCTTTACGCCCGAAGAGATGCAGCGAAATATCAGAGCCTTTGTGGAGAAGGTGAAGAAGGACATGGCTCAATTGAGTGATAAGATCAATAAGGAGGTGCATGAAGTGGTAAGTTGATCGGCACCATCAGTTGTGTGTGGTTGACTGATTGTGCAACAGGTCCTTAGCTCTACGAATGCGCCAGGCTTCAGCCTGAATGGAGATTTCAAAAGTCCAACTTCACCGCCAACTCGGGATCTTTCCACCCTGTAGTTTATATATAGCATACCTCAGGAATGTGTATGATACTGGTCATACCATACCACAAATAGAAGGGTTATTACATGAGCCAACAACGCCTTCGCTAGGCTTGGTTGTCAACTTGAGGCGAAAAAGTCTCCTAATTTATATCTTGAGGACCCTCAAGGCATCCCGCTCCTCGCCCATTTCCCGATAAATGTTCATGAGTTTCAGCAATCTTGCTTTACAAGACTCGTCTTCCCCTTTTGCCTGCTTTGCCTGCTTCAATGCAGTACTCAGATCTAGCAGTAGCGTATTTCGTAACCTTGATAGCCTCTCCTCTTGCTTCCTCAGAAAGGGATGATCGGCGCCGGTCCACTCGATGAGACGCCTGATGTAGATATATTGTTGTACATGGGACCGCAATCGACCCGTTGACATTGAATTCCCTACGCCATCTTCGTCACTCTCATCCTCGCTGTCAGTCAATTCCAGGCCGGTATCATCTTCAGCAACGCTCCTTTCGCCATTCGACGGGCCATTAACATTGTGGACCAGCAAGCGCGCCTCCAACCCTTCCAGTCTCTGGTCCACCTCCAGCAGCTTCCTTCCCAGTACAATCTCATTCCTTGTCGACGTACGCTCTTGAAGTAACGTCCCCACTTCCCCTTTCCTCTCCATGACTTTATTCCTCAAACCCTCAACGTCCCTCCTGAAGCCAAGCATCCCAACCCTAACCTCCTCTACCTTCTCCTCGCCTCCCTTTAGACTCTGCCCTAAAGATAGGAAGTCCTGGTAATTATCGTTCACCAGGTCCAAGAGCTCCTTGTTGAGTTCCTGACTTCGTGAGCGCAACTCAGCGCGCAGATCTTCGAGCGTCTGATGTCGGTTGCGTAAAGTCGAGAGGAAGGTTGCGGGTTCGAAATCTGGTGTGAGAAAGGCGGAGCGCTGAAGGGGTTTGGGATAGGGAAGATTGTCGTCTTCTAGATCAGAGCCGGAGGAATCATCGCCGAACTGTTTACGTATCGGCTTAGCAGGTTGCACTCTGCGGATATTGTAGGTTGCTTACGTAGAATCTATTCATGTTTGGAGGATTGCGCAAAAGTATGTAATTGGAGCAAGTTACGCATATTAGACTCCTCCTCTTCTTTATGAGAAAGACTGTGTAAAATCTACGTGCAAGTGAAGCACACAGTGTCTGATTGTCGATATCGCTCGATTAGGTTAGGGCCGGGTCTACATCAAAGCTCATACCACTCTGTTGACTAGAAACCACACATCCAGGCAGCCTCTGAGACAAGGCAACTCGCTCTGACGCTCTTTCGAGCCTCTGCACAACTCTCGGAATACGGTAAAATGTCTGTCTCATTGGAAGCTTTAACACCAAGCTCTGCCTCATCGCCGCATTCGTTTGCCCCACTATCTTGCACCCCTACACATCAAGCTTCTGCAGGCCCCAAACTACTGGCACCAGCTCCTTTAGCAGGAGCAAGTACTCCGACGCTTACTACAAGGGAATGGATCGTTCCACCTCGACCAAAACCTGGCCGGAAGCCCGCCACCGGTACCCCTCCAACAAAGCGCAAAGCTCAGAATCGCGCCGCTCAGCGAGCCTTCCGCGAGCGACGGGCTGCAAAGGTAGGGGAGCTGGAAGTACACATCAGGAAGATTGAAGATGAGGATGAGAGAGAGCAGACGGGGTTGCGGAGCCAAATCGAGAGGTTAGAGGCGGAGGTCGAGCATTATCGAGAGGAGCTGTTGGCTTGGCATCAGAAATGCCATGGGTTGGAAAGCAGTCTGGAACGTGAGAGGCAGGGGAGTCAAGCTCTAATGCAGGAGCTCATGAATTTACGGGATGGAAGGAGTGGAGGAACGGATGCAGTAGCTTTGCCGCCAAGAAGATCTGCCCAGAAAAGGACATCAATTCGCCAAGAGCAGCACCCCGAGCCTGTGCAGAGTGCTCTAGGTCCTCCGGAGATCTCCATGGGCTGTGGGGCTTGCACTTCTACCAGTCGCTGCGAGTGCATTGAGCAAGCATTCAATATCTCGAATTTCAGCTACTCTGATGACTCTATACCGAAAAGACCGCTGTCACCACAAACCTCTACTGAAAGCAAACGCCAAAGACAGTCGGACGAAGTCGACAAGTCCGATCCTGAGGCTCTCGAGGTTGACTTCACTACTCGATTCTCGACCAAGCCAATCACCACAGCTACTCTATCTTCCAGTACTCAGCAACCAGCAGCGTCATCGACAACTGCCGCAGACCCCTGTGGGTTCTGTCAGGACGGGACTCCGTGCATCTGTGCCGAGGCGGCTGCTGATAACGCCCAACCTAACCATCTACCACACGCCGTCTCTCAATTCACACCACCACCATCCGACGGCGACGTCGTCCCGAAGCGTGCCGCACAGTTCCAACCGAACCCGAGCAATCTCCCGAACACCAACCTTTGTGCCAACGGCCCAGGAACATGCGATCAGTGCCGCGCAGACCCACAAAGCACACTGTTCTGCAAGACCCTCGCCACCAGCCGCACCTCCGCCCCACTTACCACTGCGACAAATACAACGACGAACAGCATCGCCCGACCCTGCACCAACGCCTCCGATCCAAGCGGATGCTGCCGCACCCAACCTCCACCCAGCCGCAGCGCAGGTCTGCCCCTCACCTGCGCGGGCGCATACACCACCCTCTCCCGCCATCCGCACTACACGGAGGCCAGCGACGACTTGGCAAGCTGGATGCCGAGCCTGCAGACGCGACCGATGGTGCGGGGCGAGGAAGGGCGGCCGGCTATGGAGGTGGATGCTGCGAATGTGATGAGTGTGTTGAAGTACTTTGATCGGAGGTTTGGGGAGGGAAAGGGGCCGCAGGGGTGATTGGAAGCCGCACGGGCTCATGGAGTGCTTGCTGGGCTAGCGGGCCTGGGAGTTAGGTTTTTGTGGTTTAGCAAAGCATGTCTTGGAGCGGCACTTTAGTTGTGTTATGGTAGCTCAATTCAAAACAATTCCGGACGGTCATCGTATACAATTATATTTATATTTGGAGAACAGATTCTTGCATGACGGTGATCCTCTGAAACTTTTGACACGTGATTGAAATCAACGATTGTCCCCGCGGTTTACGGGCCCGAAAGGCGGCGAAACGGAGGCGAAACGGAGGCGAAACGGCGCCCCAAATCTGACGACGTTCGATGAAAGTCGCCGACAGCCCGCCAAATCCAGTTAGTGCGACCGTGAGCCGCTGGGAAGGGAGTGCAGGGATGGATGCGACTTCGACGGAGATTGACGGAGATTCGAGGCCATAGGGAACAGGGTCTTGGGGGTGGATTGGCGACGGTGAGAAGAAGCTGCACAAAGTCAGAAAAGGTGTGAACAGAGATGAAAAGGATGGTAACACGTAGACCACAGTGAAGCCTATCTCTGAGATCTAGGTATTAAAATGACCCCTGTCTTTGCTATGGAAATGACGCGACATAAGGTACCGTCACATACGAAATATGGTGGCGCTAAGTCGTAAAGGGGGCTCGAGTCGCATCACCGTGGTCTACGTTTAAAGATTCAAGAGACGTTCGATGATGTTGCAAGAAACCTCCAGATCAGGTTAGTGGGTGGATGGATTACGATTTGTAAGCAGGCGGATAGCGTTGGTGAGGTCGCGCCAGCGAGGATTTGGAGAAAGGTAATTTGTACCTACCTTACCGGTGCGGTTCTGACAAGGTACGTACCTTAGTTGTGACGTTCCGAACAGGATCCTGACAGTCTCATCAAAAGACCCTTCAGTCTGAATTGAGACGTTCGACGAGGGCTATCTTACAGAAGTCTCTTCCGAATTCGGTTAGTCGAGGTGAGAAACATGTGGGAATGGGCTGTTGCACCGCCTCGACATATACATCGGTTTCGGGTAATTGATAGACAGTACAGGCAATATTGGCAATATATATACTAGAATCGAGCGGAGACAACTATACACCTCAACGCTACACAACAGTCCAGCCTCCCGTACCAAGCTACCTATGTACCGCGCCCACCAACGCCACCAACCCACGCTCCCAAGGCCGACACAGGACTTGAATACACTGTTGCTGTGACTCCTCAGAACTCCCCGCCTTTCCCGCCAGCGCCCCCTAATGCAGCCGCTCCCCAGACTCCCACGAGACCCCACATCCCCACCCTCCACCCCCTGAATAGACCCTCCACACCCTGTCCCTTGCGCCTCCCCTTCTTTCCTATCTTGACGGCGGGAGCGCCGTCCGTGCCGAGAACCATGTCTTGGCCCGCCCCACCTTCTTCCTTTGCTATTGCCCACATCGTACCGACGATGCCCTGATATGGGCCCACGTCCACGACCGTCTCAAGCGGTGTTGAACGTCTGGCGGAGGAGACCACGCTGATTTGTCCGCGGCGAAGCACTGTCTCGAGGGGTAGCCGGATGAAGAGTTCCAGGGCCGAAGAGAGGAAGGTCGCTGCTGAATATGTGTTTGGTGTGAGGACGGGGTCAACGCCTAGCCGTGACCGTAGGAAGAGTGGGGCTGATGTTGTGATGAAGGTGGGTACAATGCTGTGCAGGAGGGTGATAGATGCTATTGACGGAGGAAGAGCGAATAGGTTGAGGGAGCGCAAGTTCTTAAGGAGCGAGCGCGGCGATTGCGTCGTAGGTGTCAAAATGAGTTTCGTTCGGATGATGTCTAGTGGTGCGAGGAGGACACCCGCAACGCCAGCTGCTGCGACGGCCACGCCCAGTGAAGCAAGAGGGTAGGGTGAGTCGACGATATCCAGGCCGCCAACTCCTGACCCAGCCAGCGTACCTGGGTCTGGCACGTTGAGAAGCACGCTCAGGAGACTTCTCGTCCATGACTCGATTGTTTTGAGAAGCACGCTGTACATGAATGTCGTGTTTGCGCCCTTCCACACTCCCCACGCCCCTTCCTTCGTCCATAATTGAGAGATGACCTCTAGTAACGAACCGCCACGGCGAAGTTCGAGTTTGTGCGGAGAGTACGTGTCGCCCGGGGAAGGGGGGATGTATCCGGCCCGGTCTGTAACATGGCGGCGACCGCGGGAATGAGACGCTGACCGACGATGCGGGGATAACGGAGCAGAGGAGGTAAAATAGGATGGGGAATCTGGGTCAGAATCATCCGACAGCTGCAGCTGTCTTGTCAGCGCAGGACGGCTATAGTTACTGCACTAACAGGAATCACGTACGTCGTTGTACATCTCATCTCTATAGCTGTGAGGTTGCCGTCGCATATCCTCTGCCACAGCAGCAGATCTGGAGCCATTTTGTGCTATATGCACTTGCAGAACAGTCTTCGCAACCTCGAAAGGCTGCGCAAGCAAGATACTGGTATATTTCCACAAAGCTTGGTTGATTAAACCCTTTATCACATCCACAAGTGAAGGTGACGAGTCGGAGAGGTAATCGGAGTAGTCCAGGTCTGACAGAATGTCGCGCGCTGACGAGCCGAAGCCTGGTTTCGCCGTTGAGGGCACATGTTTACTGCTATAGCTCTGCGCCGAAGTGGTGTTGGTTATTGGGTCGGCCGGAAGACCTACGGAAGGAGGTATATAATAAGGTCGTAAGGGATTAGGACCTTCTCGTTGGAAAGACGACATGATGAGGAACTGATGTAAAGGTTTACAGAGAAAGGACGTAAATTGTTTTGCGGAGAAAGAAAGTTTGGTGACGATGATGCTCGCTTCGAAGCTTCGACATGAGAAATTCAATTCGGAGCTTCGGATGAACCCTTTCCAACTCAGTCAGACTGTCGGACCTCCTGAGCATGTCAGGATCCAGGATAGCAGCTCAGTCAATCCGAAATACCCTGCAGCGAGTTACATGTGGTACCCAAGCTACAACATCCTGGAACCTTCGGACATCTTGCGTGAACACATCTTCAGCATTACGCGGTAGCAGCGACAGTTGCCAAGCTTCAGTGACGGACTTGAGGGTACACAGACACAATGCAGCTTTCTCGAGAGCACGGCGAAGGTTCTCTACTTCAGCGTTCAGGGCGCATGGTCATCTAACGCCGCCGAAGCCTGGCGAAGAGTAAGGATCCCTTCGCCAAAGACCTGGATTGGGGGAATTAACGCTATGCAGGCTTCATGTCACTTTTGTCGATAAGGAGGGCCAGGAGCACAGTTTCGAGGTTGCAAAGGGAGACAATCTACTTGATATCGCACAATCAGAAGATCTGGAAATGGAGGGTACGTCGTGACCCCAAACTAGCATTTATTGCATGTACTCAGCAGACACTAGGTGCTTGTGGTGGCTCTTGCGCCTGCTCAACCTGCCATATCACCGTCGAAGACCCGGATATGTATGATAAAATGCCCGAACCCGACGATGACGAGAACGACATGCTGGATCTGGCGTTTGGATTGACGGAGACGTCGAGATTGGGGTGTCAAGTCAAGATGGCACCGGAGCTAGATGGTCTTAGAGTAAAGCTGCCGAGCATGACGAGAAATTTGCAGGCCAGTGACTTCAGCGGGGGAAAGAAGGGTTGACGCAGCGTCCAGAAAGGTCTTGACGAGAGTAATCTCGTGGCACTGCAACTTGACTTTGAATATACCAAGCCGGTTGTTGAGAGCGCTTGTAGGTTCCGGGCCATCTCCGGAGCGGTTCATGTTGCCCTGATGGTGCTTACGTGCACACCTCTCTTGTCTTTGGGATGGCCTCTGTTGCAATGCATCCGTATCCTCAAGCTTCCTCGATGACCTTCCCGCTGCCAGCCGTACCCGCAATTAATTCCAGGAAGCCCTGTTTACTCATCTCAGTGGCCTTTTCTTCCCTTCTCCCGACCCCCACGACCCCTTGTTTCCGTGATTCTCTCGCTGCCTCTTCTGCTTTTACTTGCGCCGCCCTGACAGCATTGAACAACTTCACAACACCTCTTTGTGCGGTTTTCTTTAACCTTCTTTCTTGCTCTGCCGTTTGGCCCACACTCAACCCATCCTCAACCGCACCACTGACCGCGCGATCTAAACCCAGGACATCCCTAACCCGACCCTTATCCAGCTGTGCCTTCTTCTCTTCTCGTAATTTATGCTTCGCCTTAGCCTCGAGCCGCGAATTTGACAGTTCGTGAGATGCAGCCAATGCCGTCTTGCTGCGAGCAAGGACGGGATCAGCGCGCTTTGATGTAGAAAGCTTGGATCCTAAGATCTTGGTCATCGATGTTGCAAAGGCGTCTGGGTCGTTGCGCTTTCGTTTCTTTGATGAGCGCAAGTGTGACGACTCTGATCCGGAGGTTGCATCAGTGGCTTCTGAATTAGAAGCGTCGTCATCTGTATCGGACCCTGAGCTTTGGTCGATTGAAGTGCCATTGGCGCCCGTTAGAACGCCGCTGCTGTTGCCGTGTACGGGTTCCTCGTCAGAATCCTGGAGATCCACCGGCGCAAACTCATCGCCGTTGGCCGCAGCGTCGTCTTCGCTGGAGCTGCTGTGGTAGTGCGATTGTTTTCTAGGCTTTTTGACTGGTCGAGCAATCTCGCCCTTCATGCCCTTCTCCACCTTACGCTTCTTCGACATCGTAGGCGCCATTGTTTAGGATGAGGGGAGATTGGTTGTTACACCGTGTAGGTAAGAAGTTCCGTGTAAAAAAGTTCCGTGTCGAGGATTTGAAGATCGATCTCGGCTCCGATTGGTCGAGAGAACCACATCCCACTTCCACCCCTCCAAGGCCACTTCAGAACACCACAATCTTCCTTTAGACTACAATCCCGGCCCCACATGATTGGGCTTGCCTTTCCCCGAACCTAAGTAAATCCGACGATGAGGTGATAGCCATCTTCCATTATGGTTCTTCAAGATCTGGGGCGGCGAATCAACGCCGCTGTATCGGATCTTACCCGGTCCAGCAACCTTGATGAAAAGGTGAATTCAAGAACCAGATGACCTTCGTTGACTATCATACTGACAAGTATCACAGGCATTCGATGGCATGATCAAGGAGATCTGTGCCGCTCTTCTCGAAGCTGATGTGAATGTCAAGCTTGTGGGCAACTTACGCAAATCGATCAAGCAAGCCGTCAACTTCAAGGAGCTAGCCCCTGGAGTCAACAAAAAGCGCTTGATTCAGAAAGCCGTTTTCGATGAGCTTGTCAAGCTCGTCGATCCTCATGCCGAACCGTTCAAGCCGAAGAAGGGGAAACCCAACGTCATCATGTTCGTTGGGTTGCAGGGTTCTGGGAAGACCACGACGTGTACAAAGCTCGCTCGCCACTACCAGTCAAGAGGATTCAAATCATGTCTTGTTTGCGCCGATACCTTTCGAGCCGGCGCGTTTGACCAGCTGAAGCAGAACGCCACAAAAGCGAAGATACCATACTACGGTTCACTTACTCAGACAGATCCAGCAGTAGTCGCTAGAGAGGGCGTCGAAAAGTTCAAGAAAGAACGTTTCGAGGTTATTATAGTTGATACTAGCGGGAGGCACCGCCAAGAGCAGGATCTGTTCGATGAGATGGTGCAGATCCAAAACGCAGTGAAGCCCGATCAGACGATCATGGTGTTGGACGCGACGATAGGACAGCAAGCGGAAGCGCAAAGTAAAGCCTTCAAGGAGACAGCAGACTACGGCGCGATTATCATCACCAAGACGGACGGGAATGCCAGCGGTGGCGGCGCCATTTCCGCCGTAGCGGCAACCCATACACCTATCGTGTTCATTGGTACTGGCGAACATATGCTAGATCTCGAGCGTTTCTCGCCACAGCCCTTCGTCTCAAAGCTTTTAGGCATGGGTGACATGCAAGGGCTTGTCGAGCACGTACAGTCCCTGAAACTCGATCAGAAGGATACCATGAAGCACATCGCCGAGGGGGTCTTCACCGTCCGCGATCTGAGAGATCAACTTTCCAACATCATGAAAATGGGCCCACTATCGAAAATGGCAGGTATGATCCCCGGTCTGAGCCAGATGATGGGCGGCATGGACGACGAGGAAGGGTCTATGAAGATGCGGCGCATGATTTACATCTGCGACAGCATGACGATTAAAGAGCTCGACTCGGACGGTAAGATGTTCGTCGAGCAACCCACACGGATGACGCGGATAGCACATGGCAGCGGCACGAGTGTGAGGGAAGTCGAGGATCTGCTCACGCAGCATCGGATGATGGCCGGTATGGCGAAGAAGATGGGGGGAAATATGAAGAATATGCAGAGAGCGCAAAGCGCTATGGGCGGTGGGAACCGACAGCAGCAGATGGCAGCCATGCAGAAGCGCATGCAGAGTATGGGTGGAGCGGGGCCTGCCGGAGGGGCAGGAGGCATGGATCTGGGCGCTATGATGAAAATGCTGGGCGGCGGTGGTGGCGGCGCTGGCGGTGGTGGTATGCCGGATATGCAGAGCCTGATGAAGTCTATGGGTGGTATGATGGGAGGGATGCCGGGAATGGGTGGAGCAGGCAGTGGCAGAGGGAAATCTGGACGGTAATGGACAGGTTTTGATGGTACAGTACTGCATGAATAGGAGTTGCATCGGTCTGGAGTTTTTATTCTTGATTGGTTTTGCTTTGGGGTCCTCCAGCTATATGCGCTCCAAAAATCAGACTCAACGCGCCGGTACCATTCTTAGTTCTCGATGGTGATCTTCAGTGGTCCAGGTCAGCGGTGCAAATATGCAAATAAGCTCCTGTGACTGAACTCAAGGACAATGTGTTTCAATAGGCAAACCGAAATCAGGAGGACCCCATATGCAGAAGAAGACCTAACAAGGAGGAGGGAGCCAGAAAGCTTGAAGGGCGGAAGAAACGCGGGAGGGCGCCTAGAAATCAGCCCTGAGCGCAGCAATAGATGAATAGCACTCAGCACCATCTCACCAAACACTACGGAGCACTCCAAACCCTGAGCTGGGTGCATCATACCGACATCGTTACTCCTCTCGAGCTCGATTCTCGTATCCTCCCTTTCTCTCCGGGCCGCTTCAAGGTCGTTCCTCCAATTCTCTGGGGTATGTATAAGATTGATGGATTTATATCACAGCGAGCGCATTCCTTCCACATACGACCACAGACTAAGGAGAACTGGGCATCCCGTCCGCTCTGCCATACATAAACCTTAGATCGGCGGATCAGTAGTTGAGTCGGTGACGAACAGCGAATACCCGCTGTCGTATGTTTTGCCTTTTGTTCTTTTGACCATGGCCGCTTGCAGAAGTTGGAAGGTAAGGTAGTTGTCGGCCTGTTTTGGAAGTTGGTAGTCGAGTGGGGTTCTTCATGTCTTATCCACTTTCTGAGGGATGGTGAGGAGGGCCCTGTCTTATTGTAAGCGTTTGTTTCCAAAAGGAATAGGGTCTTATATCGGTCCCTGAACTACTATCGCGCTCTGAGGACTTCCGGGTACTCTGAGCAGTTTTGATGGTTCATCTTTGGGGATTTCCAAAACAGTCTTGGGGATCGTGTGTCCTAACGGAAATGGCATGGCTAAGGGTTCTGTGCTACAGCGTCCATCAGGCGACTGAGTGACCTGCAAGCCGGACACAGCGAGGCAGTGGCTGAACACCACTATGATGTTCGAGCCGACCTGCTATCGAGTTCAAGTGACTCAACAGTGCGTTGGATGCGGACAGTATCACAGAAATGGCATCAGGTTGGAGCCCTGGTCCATCTTCCAACTTTCCAGTTCAGCATTTTTCACTCCATAACCTGAAAAGTACAGATGACATCCTATTTGTTGAGAGATTCTCTCAACAGCTGTGACTGAATCTGAATAGATAATAATCTGATCACTGAATTTGTGTCTCTGCAAGGGCAACAGTGAGGGTGTCAGCGAGGGTGTCAGCGAGGGCAAGGGCGACAGCAAGGGTGACAGTAGCAGTCATGTCCGTCTGATTCTAAGGTAGTGAACGCCTCCAATGTAGCTAAGGAATGCTAACCAAAATAGGTTAAAAGTGACTGCCCCAAGTTGACTGCCCGGAGTCGTTCCGTCTTACCACCGGTGGTCAGCAGGATTGTGAACAGATCCTGGTTTCCTCAAATCAATTGCTGCATTGCTAGTCTTTGGGCCGGACTTTGGAAATCCAACAGGGTGAGGTTGTGTTCTCTCAAAATCCACATTAGTTCATCCTCCTCAGACACATCAGACCGTCTTCTTTTCCGGATCAGGACTGAAGTTGTGAAATGATGATTGGTATTGTTGGATTGGCTGAGTTCAATGATGAGAACTACGGCTCAAATGAGAGTTGGCTGCTGAGGAGTCAAGTTGTCGTCGATGGATGTTGTTGGGCGACAGTGTGTCAAGATGTGAGCGGGCAGCATGAAGGCGCCTCTGGCCCACTCTTATGGTCCCTTACTCCGAGGACTTGCCCTGCCTCTCACTTTTGGCGCCGTCCCTTCACTTCCCTCCTTTGTTCGCCCCACTGTCAGTGTCGCACTTGCTCATCCTCGTGATGCCGAGCTGGACAGGCGTCGTACGTGGTTCTCCCGTCTTGTGGTATGGTTGTAGGGAGGTCACGCTGATAGGAGCATTGTTCAATCAAAATCCCTCCCTTTCGGCGGCAATGATTTTTCTGTCAATCTTTCGTGATTTCTTTGTCAGGACAACGAATCAGACAATGCTTGGTGTTATAAACATGATGTGAATTAAGTGGAATACGGCACCCTCCTCTTTCGTCTCCCCTCCATCCTGGTCACTCTGCATCTGTGTTGCACATACTCGAATTCATGGAGGAGGGCAGTGCGTGTGGTGTACCCTGGCCTCCATCCCGTTGTATGCTGGGACGGCCTCATCTGGGATGGACAGAAGACATTGAAGACTTATAAGCACGAGTACACCCTCTGGCGATGATTCACAAGACATCACTATATAATCCATATTGCGAATGAGGACATTGACAATAGTAATGTAGAATTGAGACAATACGAAGTCCTCCCATAGCTTCGATGCTAGATATATTCTTGATATATTCTCAGACAACAGCTATGATGGTCATCTGCACCAAGTGATTGGCGCCGTCAAAGTCACCTCTATTCCGTCTGTCACCAACGTTCAATCCCGGACATGCGTCGGCTTTCCTATTTTCTCTTTCGACATTGACCTCAATGCGATTAGGCTCCAGGATACTAGCTGTTCTGTACTTCCTTTAAAGCCTAACTTATCTTCGAGTCATATCAGTTGCCAAAATAGTGGTCGGTAGCTGCGTCGGTCTTGTCAATGATGCCTTGTGTCATGCATGGTTGTTGAGTTGAAGTGTCAAATAGTAGGAAGCCGTCCTCAGCCCTTGATGGCTTTTCTCAAAAGCGGAGCTACCTGCTTCCTACTCCTACTTGCAGCCCTTTGCACCCAGGCTTTCTGCCACGTGTCGGCACTCTGTTCTTGTAATCCTGCAATCGCCTTCGTTTCAAGACCAAGCTCTTCCCCTTCCATCTTGACAAATTCCTCCGCCGATGCAATGCTGCTAGGGTCCTTTGCCCAGAGAAAGAGCTCACGTTCGAATTTCCCTTGCTCGTCTGTGAATGCTGTCATGATTGCATAAATCGATAGGCTTCGGTCTTCAGCATATTTCCGGACGAGATTCGAGAAAGACCTTTCTTCGCCTGATTGTCGGACCAGCCAGTCGAGCGGCTTCACGACGGAGCTGATCCCCAATCGCGTCCCTGCTTCGTCCCACTGCTTGTAATCTTTGCGGAGTATATCAGCCAGGTGCAACCTGGCGATATCCTTCTTCGCCGCATTGACTTCGGAATAGTATTTCCTCCTATCATAAGCCACTGCGTCCCTAGGGGAGAGATTGATCTTCGCCTCCAAGTAATCAACGGCCTCGACATCGACAGCTTCCACTTTCCCTTCCATCGACAAATCGGCCGTATCAATCAACACAGCCGCGAGCGCCAGCTTCGCCAGCTGCGCATCCCACACATTGCTGACGGCACTGTCGTCTACGAGCGAATCGCCCTGGCCGTGCGCCGCCCCGGCCGAGAGCGATTGGCTAGATAGTTGATCCCACGCATCTCTGGAATAATGCACCACCCGACTCGTACAGCTACCGCACTTTTCGATAACCCGCGGCTCGCTGTTTGTATCTAGCGGCGGTAAGGCATGCTCGTCGTCGTGGTGGTCAATCACGCCACCTACTCTAAAGCCATACAGCTCGCCAAGTGTGCCCTGCAACTTGTTGTGGTCGACGAGGATCCATTTCGTGTTCTCGGGCTTGAGCTTGTTCTTCAGATTCGCCAATGACGGAAAGTCATCAAGCGTAATGAGATGCTTCAGTTCAATGTTTGCGTGTCGACAGACTGTTAGGAACTCCGGACGGAGCTTTAAATCTGCGGCTTGCAGGTTCGTTACGGGTATGTAGAGAGGCGTGAACGCGTCCCGGGGAGGAAAGCAGGACCGTATATATGCGTAGACGAGGGAGGAGCTGAGCGAGTCGAGATCTGCGGATTCGTTACCAATGACGAGAGTGACCTTCTGAGATTGCTCAGTTGCGGAGCGAAGGGCTATCTTCGCATGGCTGAGGAACGCGCGAAGAGAGTTCCGTGGAAATGCCATTCTTTTGGGATATCATTGGAGTCTGCGATCGCGTCAACTCGTATCAACTCGTGTTTACATCCCGCCTCAACAGCGGCGGTCAATTGATTACGTCGCAAGTCGGCTTCTTTCCGCACTCACTCACCGCCTTAGTAGACCCCTAATTTTCTGCCATGCCCTTCGCTTTCAACCCTCAGCATGGCCGCAGGGGATTACGCTTTAAGGATCACTTGAAGAGCTGGCACACGCCTCTTACTGAGGTAAGTGCTATGAGTCGGGCGGACAGAAGATGCATTCGATATAGACGGTACTGGAGCATACGATTGGTTCAAATTTTCCAAGCTATAAGGCCTTTCTAGAGAAACATCTACCTGGCATAAATTCGGCTCGACCTTTCGTGGAGGTAGGTGTCCTGAAGGTAATTTGACCACTTCCCGATGATCTGCGAGAGCGTGGCTATGTGGATCAACTCTTTATTGACTTCGCCCCTGTTCGATTGAGAGTAGGCGGTCAAAGCATCCCGAAAGGAGCTGGGAGGTAATGGACTTGAGACATTTGGATTCTCGAGGAACGTAGGTTCGTCGTCGTAATTTGATAAGGGTACGCTAGACGTAATGCTGCACGGTAGTCTGTGGACCCGCCGGCGGACGTTAAAAAGAACGTCGCTAAATGTGTCAACGAGGTATTGCAGAGTAACGACTGAGGTGTGATGACGGATCGGTAGCTGCCAGAAACGATATGCAGGTCCCGAGAGTCCTCGAGCCGGGAGGGAGATGGTTGTATGTAACATATCGTCAACCACACAATGTAAAGCCCGTGCTGGAGCGGCCTGAGATCTGGTAAATGGATGTTGAGACGCTGGCAGACGAGTCAGGCGGGCGCGCACGTTCGAGTATCTTGGTTCCGTTATGACGAAGGATATTAAGCCATAGATATATTGACACAGATCAAGCCGAAACACCGTGGTCTTATTGAGGTGGCTACTTGACCCCAGTTTCCGTCCCCTTTGCAACTCCTGCAGCTGTTCTGACTGAGCCCACCGTAACAGGGGCTTCCCGCGCAATGGCTCCAGCTCCTATCGCGCCCGTGCCTGCCGCTGCAGAAGGGAGAGTGCCCTTCTTGCCCCTGGTGAACATTCTCCGAAAAACGCCAGTCAAAGGTATGACCGTCATCCTTGCGAACCACGGCGTGGCCCAAACACTGAAGATGAGTCGAACTGGAAGAAGCGCCTTTGTGATGGCATAGGCAGTAGCAAATCTGTCCCGTTAGCTCCTCATCTTGCACGTTGTCTCGCGGCTCTCAGGTGCGAAAGCGGAAGCTGGGATGAGAAGAGACATACTCGACGACAATCCTCGTAGCTCCTTCCCCTCGACCCCACCATTTATACCTCCGCTTATCCTCCTGCCCTAACCATCCTTTCCTTCGAAAATAATTGCCAAACTTCTCCACCCCGTCACTTACCAACTTCCCCTCGCTCACCAACGGTGGCATCCATCGACTATAGTGAAAGAAACCGGCGAGCGCAAACAGTGGGGCAACCGCTGTCAGTTCGTGTAGAAGCAGGAACGATGTGATGTGTGTGATGGGCGCGTTACGTAGGGGTGTGGTGTATTTGGAGAGAAAGCGTGGGACTGCAGGAGATGAGACAGACGTTAGCTGAGGCAGGATTATAAAACGACGGCTCGTTATGATAAGATGAAACGGGACCACACACGGCGTGAGAATATCCGATCGAGTCTTCCCCGTGCTTTTTGTGCGGCTTCGGGGTTAAGATCATCGGGCTTGATTGAGAATAAACGTCGACGCCCAGGCCGGCGGAGATAGGACGGAGAATATGAGGAGATGCGTGAAGCGCGAGCAGAATAGTTGCGCAGCATTATGGCAGCTGTGCTTTCTGACTTTGGACCCAGTCCGATGCTTTGGTACCCACAGTGTGTTGTTGTGACGACTGGGGTTCAAGGCTAGTCTAAATGTGCAACTGATCGTGAAGCATTTACCTATGTGTACCCTAGCCAATTGATGCCTGTTACGAAGACTACTTGGTGCACATGGGTCCCATAGTACTTACTTATGTATTACTCTGACTCGGAGCGGCCCATTGTAACATATGAGGCAACGTACTTGTAAGAACTTGCATCTTAGATGTTGATACGACAGCAATACCTCGGATCTACTTTTCGTTGCTCATGATACACGTGACTTTTTGCTCTCAAACATTGTCCCAAGCCTGCTCTAGATGATAAACCCCGGGAGTCTTGAAGCAGATACGTTTATGGCTTCTCATAGATCCAATCGAACTGGCTCTGCTTGTACTCAACCACTTCACCCTTGGCGAACCACAAGGCGATTTCCTTCTTGGCGTTCTCGACACTGTCGGAGCCATGGCAAACGTTACGACCAACATCCTGATACACAGTCAGCGTAATTCCTCAGCGTCACTCTCTCCGGGACTTGGATTTACGCACAATGGCGAAGTCGCCCCGGATGGTGCCTGGAGCGGACGCGAGAGGGTTGGTGGCACCGAGAAGCGCTGTTAAAGGATATGTCTTAGTATAAAGAAGACGCCCATTCAGGTTTGCAATTCCAACGTACTGCGACCGGTCTTGACGGCGTCACGGCCTTCCCAAACCATGGCACAGATGGGGCCGCTCAGCATATCTGTTAAGAGAAGCGTTAGAAGATTTTACTCAAGCAACCCAGCCCTCATTACGAGGCGGAGTTGATGGATAAGAATATGTACAGGTAATAAGACCCTTGAAGAAGGGTTTGTCCGAGAGGTCCGCGTAGTGCTTCTCGAGGTGTTCCCTGGATGGGGTGACAAGCTTGATTGCTGCAAGCTTGTATCTAATAAACATTGTCAGTCAAAAGTATATACGGATGAGGTTCAAAACCATCAGATGAACTCACCCACGGTTCTCGAATCGAGAGATGATAGGACCAACGAGTCCACGCTGTAGACAGTGTTAGGCTGTGTTGCAAGCTCTGATTCAAATCGCAATTGAGCGAGTATAAAAGCAATTGCGAACCTGGACGCCATCAGGCTTGATAGCAATGAATCTGAAGAGCCAGGTCAGTTTAACAGCCATGCTTGAACAGTATCAAGGAGTAATTGCACAATTTCACCTACGTTTGTTCGGAGGCCATGTTGTGCTCCTGTGCGTCTTCTTCTCTACCACGTTGGATCTGTCTCAGGAGTCCTTGGGTCTTCGGGCTAAGAAGCTTGAAGATGGGAGGGTCTTCTTGGGGTTTTGTGGTTTTTTCTGGCGTTTGAGTGTTGTCGGTCATGGTCTAGCTACCGTAACTAATGCAGCCGGAGAAGCCCTTAGTGGGGCACGTTCCTCGTCTTTTCGTTAGTGTTTCGCTTAACTAGCGTGACGGCTAGAGTCCATGAGGCTGGAGATGTGGCGCTAATATAAGCTACCCCTGTATCGAGGAGGCTGTGGCTTGTGCAGTAAGGTAATCCAGGGACCAGACGGCCAAACCCGCGCCGTTATAGGTAGAGTTATCACACTTAAGGTACCCTATCTGCCGTACTCTCCTTTGGTTGCCATTGTGCTCTTAAAGGTGATGCAAGTTCCTTTACAATGCTATTGAGGTCATTGCCGTCCGTAAGGTGGACGGTGCTCTCCACTTTCCTCTTCTATCTATGCTGCCTGTTCCTCCCTGCCCGTAAGTGATCTCAAGATAGTGTTCATTGCGTCTCGAAGTGGCTCATATTGTACAGTGACGGTGAAGCGTGAAAACTTCAAGACCTGTGACCAGTCCGGCTTCTGTAACAGAAACCGGGCTTATGCCGATTCGATAACTTCCAGTGGTTCGTCCTGGACCTCTCCGTATCAACTCGATGCAAAATCCATTACATTCGTCAATGGTCAGTTACAGGGCGTAATCCTCAAGAATCTCGGAAGCGGTGATGGTTACGTCCGGTTACCACTTACTATCACGTTCCTGCAGTCAGGCACAGCAAGGGTCACCATTGACGAAGAAAAGCGTCAGAAAGGAGACATTGAGTTACGGCATAACAGTGTAGCAAGGAAAGAACGTTACAATGAGGCTCAAAACTGGGCTATAGTTGGTGGACTCGATACCAGCAAAGCCGCTAAACTCGAGAGTAGAACGGGAGAGGGTCTCATCACGGTGCTTTACGGACCCTCCCACAACTTTGAGGCAGTTGTCCGCCACTCGCCCTTTGGAATCGAGTTCAAAAGAGACGGGCAGATCCATGTTAGGTTTAACGAGAGGGGTTTCCTCAATGTGGAGCATTGGAGACCGAAGGTGGAGAGGGAGCAGAAGGAAGGTAATGAGGGGGAGGAAGCAAGTAACTATGTTTCAGAAAATGAGGGCACTTGGTGGGAAGAAAGCTTCGGAGGGAATACGGACACCAAGCCAAAAGGACCAGAGAGTATTGGGTTGGACATCTCTTTTCCGGCATATGAGCACGTCTTTGGTATTCCTGAGCACACTGGGCCACTGTCGTTGAAGGAGACACGGTATGTACTTGCATTGTCCGCCGATAACATATCTGTGTACTGACCTGGAGCCTACAGTGGGGGCTCGGGCAATTACGATCAGCCCTACCGTATGTACAACAGCGATGTATTCGAGTACGAATTAGACAGCCCGATGACGCTGTATGGCTCTATACCGTTCATGCAAGCGCACCGAAAAGGTTCGACCGTCGGCGTCTTCTGGCTCAACGCCGCAGAGACGTGGGTAGATATCATAAAGTCAAAGGTTTCAAGCAACCCACTGAGTCTTGGCATTGGTGGCAAGACTGACACACAGACTCATTGGTACTCTGAAAGCGGCCTTTTGGATGTTTTCGTCATGTTAGGGCCCACTCCCAAGGATGTCACGAGCGCTTACACCGAATTGACCGGATACACTCAGCTGCCTCAGCAATTCGCGATAGGTTATCATCAATGCCGGTGGAATTATGTCTCAGCTGAAGACGTCAAGGACGTTGATCGCAAGTTTGACAAGCATGATATACCGTACGATGTTATATGGCTGGATATTGAGTACACCGATGATAAGAAGTATTTCACCTGGGACCCTCATACCTTTGCGGACCCTCTTGACATGCAGAAGCAGCTTGAGCAAGGTGGTCGAAAGCTTATCACTATCATTGATCCCCACATCAAGAACGTTGGCGGCTATCATATTGTTGACGAGCTGAAAGCAAAAGATCTTGCTGTGAAGAATAAAGACAACAACATCTATGAAGGCTGGTGCTGGCCGGGATCCTCACATTGGATTGACTGCTTCAATCCCGCAGCTAAGGCATGGTGGAAGACTCTGTTTAGATTTGATACTTTCAAGGGGACGGTTCCGAATACTTTTATTTGGAATGATATGAACGAACCTTCAGTGTTCAACGGCCCAGAGACAACCATGCCGAAGGATAACCTCCATCACGGCAACTGGGAGCACAGAGACGTCCATAACATCAATGGTCTGACTTTCGTCAATGCTACCTATGACGCCCTCCTTGAAAGAGGTAAAAAGGGCGAGATCCGCAGGCCATTTGTGCTTACACGAGCCTTTTACGCCGGCAGTCAACGCATGGGTGCCATGTGGACCGGCGACAATCTGGCCAACTGGGAGCATCTTGAAGCATCTGTACCAATGATATTGAGCATGGGCATTTCCGGCTTTCCCTTCGCTGGTGCAGATGTCGGTGGCTTTTTTGGTAACCCTGGGAAAGAGCTACTCACTCGGTGGTTCCAAGCCGGCGCATTCTATCCCTTCTTCCGAGGACACGCGCATATTGATACACGCAGACGGGAACCGTACCTTGCTGGTGAGCCGTACACGGGCATCATCACACAAGCACTCCGCCTGAGGTATCAGCTGTTACCGTCATGGTACACCGCCTTTCAGGAAGCCTCCGTGGATGGATCGCCAATCTTAAGACCTCAATACTACGTTTACCCTGACGATGAAAAGGGCTTTGCCATTGATGATCAATTCTATATCGGCAGTACCGGTCTACTTGCGAAACCAGTCACGAAGGAGGGTACGGAGCAGGTGGACATCTACATATCGGAAGGGGAGAAATACTACGATTATCTGGATTACAAGGTCTACTCCGGGGCGGGCAAGATGCACGCAGTTGCTGCGCCATTAGACAAAATTCCATTGCTCATGCAAGGTGGACATGTGATCTCACGTCGTGATCGGCCGAGGCGAAGCAGTGGCCTGATGAAGTGGGATCCCTTCACGTTGGTCGTGGTGTTGAACAACGCTGGAAACGCCGAGGGTACATTGTATATCGATGATGGCGAGACTTTTGACTTCCAGGAGGGCGCCTGCATCCACCGTAGATTCGCATTCTCCGCTTCTACGTCAAGCCTCACATCTGAGAATCTGGGTCTGGACGGAAAAAGAACGAAGGGATACTTGAAGAGCATGGCCAAGGTATCAGTGGAGAAAGTGATTGTCGTCGGTGCACCTGCCACTTGGGCTGGCAAGACGGAGGTTCTCGTCATCGAGGATGGAGCCAAGGAAGGTAGGAAAGTTGCATTGAGTTACCACGAAGCGGGAGGCAGTCATGCGGCTTGGGCGCTCGTACGGAATCCCTCTACTAATATTGGCAAGGGGTGGAAAATAGACTTCTCATAACTTTCATGAATACAACAAGCTTGCTTTCCTCCAGCGCCCTTTGATGTTCGCTTCGCTGTTTCTATGAGTTCGAGAAACAGTTAGCTCTGCTTACAGGGTAATAGACAAAATGACAGAGTGAAATTGAGAAGCCTTCGCTGAGCCTTCGCTAGTACTGCCCTCTTCACCACTGTGCTCGCATTTGCTCCCGCCGCATATGCTCCAAGCTCCCGTTACAATTCAGCTAATCGGGCGTGCAGTATACAGGAGACCTTCCCCTTGGGGAGACGACGCGCATCTCGGTCACGACCTGCATTTAATCCGCCGGGCTCCCTCCTTCCTCATCAGGGAGGCTTCACTTCCACAATGAGATACTTCGTCTGAAGGCAGGAGCTGACTCTGCTACCATAACAAAGCAAAGGCACCGATATAAATACGACCTCTTCCGCCCACCGAGTTTTACCTATTGTCACTCACCTCCGACCGTTACTTTGCTTCCCCAAACCTGGAGGTCTCCCTCTCCTCAAATTACTTACTAATCTCGATCGAACAGCGAAGGCCCGGGGTGCCTTGGAATAACAGAATTCGAGACCTACGGATCTCATCGACATCCTCCCAGACAGCAGAGAAGCAATTGCAACGTGGCGACCTCCAGATTTTAGCCGGGTAACAGGCTAATGTTCTGGTCTTCTCCAGCCGACCCGTTACTCGACACCTTCGACAGATCAAAGGACTTTCAGACTATGTGTGGAGGTCTGCACTCTTATCGTGCAGTCGTTCAATAACGGAGCCACGCAAGGAGAAGCCAGTGGAGTGGCGCTCCCCCGGCCCCGGCCAGCCGATCGGAGGGCCGCTGGTCGCTTCAGTTTCATCAAGTCACATTGCCGTCTTCCAGACAGCCCAGACGAGACAAAAGAACACGTCTTTTGTTCTTTTGTTCTGTTCGCAGTCAATCTTCCGGTTTCGAGAGCTCCAGGGCGTGGGTTTTCAACCAAAAAGGTGGCCTCGGAGGAACGATTCTCGATGGGCCACAAAGTGCTCCCGTGGCCCAACTCTCTTTTCATACGAAGCTACCTTTTGCATCACCACAAGAGACATTGTATCTACCAGTGCCTCGGAGGACATCCAGGAGCAAGGGAAACTCCGGATTTCATTCATGAGCTGGGGTTAGTCGGTTGTGAATACTCACACTCCGAGATGGAGGAGGACAATCTGGCAATGGCTTCGGCCGTTGGTATTACAGGAGAAACTCAGTCGTTCTGCTTGCAACCAGGGTTCTGACTGGCCTCACAACACCACGGATCCGCACAGCAGCGTTGTGCGGATCGTGCTTGCAGTCACAGCTACAACCAACTGGCCGGCATATGAGACAAGTCCAAAGTCGGTCAAACTGAACCGCAACTCGATCGAGTCTTTACACGATCTTGATGGTGATGGGCTCTCCCGTATAGTGAGGACAAAAAGAAGGACTTGTGTAAAGCTAGGATTCGACATTAGACACGCCACTATCATCACTAATAGAAGCTCGTGCGACCCCAGTCCTTGACGAATGATGTCGGGCTCTAGCTGGTGGCATTTGTGATGGCCGCGGTTGTTATGGTGACCGTGCCATCAATTTCTGGGTCACATGTCCGGAAAGACAGGCGGGAGGTCCCCGAGATGAAGAGAAGTGAGGAGAAACTCCAGAGGGGGCAACAGGACCTCGACAAGGATAGGGAGGACCTCGCCAATGATAGGGCGGACCTCGCAAAGAGAATGGAGGAGTTCATCGCCCCGCAGAGGGCCAAGGGTCCCCCAAGCGGGCAGGGCCCAGGGGACCGAACCCCTTAGTGGGCAGCCTTAGGGGTTTGGATAGGGGCGAGGTAGGGGGCTCGCTGGCTCAGAGAAATCCCACTTGTACGACTGCTCGTGTCTTTTCGCTCTTGGTCCCCCAAGGACATCACTCAAGGTTCCCAACCCCGTCTTCGCGTCCGGAAGATACCATCTGTGACTGCACTCAAAGGCGACAATACCGACCCAAAGGTCCTCACCCGTTTCACTTTGATGGCCAGTCCCAAAATGCTTGTCGGCCGGCAAGGCTATGACCACCCGGATATGATTCTCCAGCGGTGGGATAACTCTGGACGCACGAAGGAATTCCTTCGACTCTTTCAAAACAAATACTAGCACGCGGGGGACTGCACAACTCTCCAAAAGTCGGGAAAGAGACGACCATGCTCGAGAGATCAAGATATCAGAAGATATGTGAGGAGGAGAGTCCTACCAACTATCCGGAGGGCCCTCACAGCCCTTCAACCTGATGTCCTCCAAGTAACCTACTGTGGTGCGCCATGCGCCCCACTGGAGTCCCACATCGGTGTTCAAAAGGATGATAGCTTAGCGTGACTCTCGGAGGAGAACCTGAAGCTGCAGACAAAGCATTGGGTGGGGGCAACTTCAGTCGTCGTTGGAATGCTCCTAGTGAAAAGGTCTGGTAGCAGTCACCGGCACGCATCAGGTCGTTGCACTAACGGGTGGATGACACCGAGCTGGATCACTCGTGATGCCTTTACTCGACAAGGGGGCATCAGTCGTTGTGCGTCCGAAAAGATAACTGACTGCGAGTACATCTTGAAACCAAGTGGAGGGGTGGCAATGACGACCCATGTTCGTGGATCTCAGGTCAACTACAACCTGCTCACGTCAGGTTTGGGGTGTCGCGTTGGGCATCATTGTCAAGGCAGAAGAGCAAAGGGCGGGCTGCGGAGGCCGCTGGGGTACAGCCCTAGTGCTTAGGGTTTTGCCGTTCAGATGTCAGTGCTCTAGTCAAAGGATGAGGTGGGGTGCTCCGAGTCAATCTATATGATGGCTGTGCGCTGTTGGGATGGAGGTCTTCAGATGCGCGCGGTTATTCGATGACAGACAGTGAGCGTACCAACCGATGCGTAGAATCAAGCGGTCTCCGCAATGTCAAGACATCTGAGGTTCAATGGAGAATTCCGCGTTCAAAGATCGTGGACGATTCATTCTAATCGTTTCACTCCAATCATGCTATCAGCCCGAACATCCCGTCCCTCAATCACGCCAGCCTTCCTCAACACCTCAATCGTATTCCCAATCGTAGCAGCACTCACCCCCCGGACCCCCTCCGCAAACTTCACAGTCCCAAGCCACGCCCTAGCATCCGCTGCCGAATAGTCCAAACTGGTACTGATATACTCCACCGCCTCCTCCTGATGTGCGTTGAAGTAAGCCACTCCCTTGTCGATACTCTCGAACATCCCAGACAACCGGTCATCCTCAGGATCGGCCGCGACGATCTTCCACGAGCTCCAGGGAGTGTAGATTTCTCCAATCTGCTTAATCGCACCGTCGTCGTAGTACTTCTTGGACGTGAAGTATTCCCACATGAAAAAGTGGGCGGTGCCGTCGTTGACGGCTTCACGGAGCTTGTCGAACGTCTGGAGGGGGACGACTTCGAAGGGGGGCGTGCCGGGGGTGTCGAGCCAGCCTTTGGTGTCGGCGAGGACGAAGCCCATCACGTAGGAGCCACTATGAGGTGGTCTGGTCAGTGCAAGGCACGTTATACGTGCTAGGCCAGGCCACGGGCAGTGTATCTGGGCGATGATAGTGCCAGTGTGGAGACACCAATCCTGAATTGCAACGCCGTTGATCGTATTCGTTCCCATAGGGCAATCAATAAAAGCAAAGGGTAAACCCACCTCCCTATCCTGCTAACCCCGATCTTCGAGTTTCTCAGTCCCGCCATATCTCGAATATCTCGCCTGGCGCCTGTACTGATAGCCCAACCTGACAACGCCCAATCAATCAGCCGTCCAACACCTCCGCCCGTGGCCCCCCCGCGGTCCTTACTAACAGAGCGGTGTCTCGACATAAGTCCCAACGATCTTATACCCCGCCTTGCCTCCCTGTTTTCCCAGCCCCGCTACCCATCCTTCGGTCAAGCCGATACCGATATCGATCTCGTTGGCTTGTAGGGAGGTGATCATGTGTCCGGTCCCGGACGGGTAGGGAATCAGGGTGGCATTGAGACCGAAGTACTTCTGCGCGAAGTGGAGGGGCGTGGAGAAATGTTCTGTCGGAGACTTAGAGACGGATAGGGCTGAGGAAGTGAGGACTGCTTACCTGGGACGTAGCCAATGCGGAGTGGGGATGTCATTTCTGCGGTGTTCACGAGCTAAGATAATGCTTGTTGGACATGTTGATCTCCCGAACCCGAGGGGTAACTTAGAGGCGTAGCGGGGATCAATAATGACCAACGATCTCACAGAAAGCGTTGCACCATGCCTCTTGGGGAAAGCTGGATGAAGAGAAACTCTACATATCTTTACTACCAAGTGTGACTCGATATACCACTGTCTCTTACTTATGCACCACATGCGCTTAGGGCCCGCAAGGCGCATCAGAGACCAGAGCACTGGACTTGCATCCAAGAAAGGCTCATTGTAGCTTTCCAGCACGATATCTCCACCAAGCGTAGTCTCCACTTTCAGCTCGACGGCTGTACTGAGTATGTTGAGTACCTATGAGCGGTGAGTTCATGCAGACTGTGGCCGGCTCTTGGGAGATGTGGTATGATAGTTCTATTGATCAGGCAGTTCCACTTACTTAGCTGTGTGAATCGGTCCGTAGAAAGTTGTTCCTATTCGTTTACGCTATGTAGAGTATATATAGGAAATGATGACTAAGACATAAATAGAGGCACTTAGTAAGAGATGAGTAAGCAATGATATCACATTCTTCTCTACTGCACAGTCACAACAGTTCACTGATGTGAGTACAGAGATTTGCTTAACATTCTGCAAAATTTCTGTCTGTAATTCACATTCACATTGTTTTATCTCACTTCACATTGCTATTGTCATTCAAAAGTGACTAGAAATGTAAGTCATTGTCATCATAACAATGAGATAAATTATTCACTGTCTATCTTATCTGTCTATATCATCAGTCACAACATCTCAAAAAAAAAAATTCTTTTCTTCTTTTCTAAATTTTTGATCACACTTCAACTTCTGTTCACTTTTCTTATTATACTTATCAATTTTTATTTGCTCTACTATTATGTAAGCTTTTCATAATTAATTTATAGTGCATTATTAACAATTCATAGATCTGTCATCTCAGTCTATATTTTACATGATTTCATTATCATTACTTCATCATTAAATATAAATGACAACAATTCAAATCATTATAAATCTGCTCTTAATCACTTTCACAAGATCACTGAACAGTCTTATCATGAAAAAAATACAAAAACTTTCTTTTATAATATGTTGTTGTCTCTGTTTTGATTTAAAAGCTAACAATACATAAAATTAATTAAGCATTTTACTTTTAATGTTACTTTCTTTTCTTTCTCTAACAGATTAACTGTTAATCAGCTTAACTTTTTATTACTTAATGTTTTAATCAATCTGTTATTGAAGAATTAACTCAGAGCTGAGCTCAAGATGTTGTTAATAATTCAGCAGTTAATTTTATACATCAATATGAATTCAGATTGTTTTTATGCTCATTGAACATATTGTAAAGTCATCATCATTCACATTTATAAAGAACATAAGCTGATTATCTATAACAACTGTGTATATAAAGACAGACTATTTACAATGTGCATTTAGATTAAGTTTAATGATCATTATCTTCTTTACAGTTTATGTACAAACTGTTATTAAGATGCACAGAGTATTCAGTGCAGCTTTTGTAAGTATAAATTTATATTAATATAATGACTGCTTATTGTTTCAGATCATACAGAGTTCAAATTTTCTTTATTTGTCAACTTAATAACTTTTTATCATCATTATATTGTTGCTTCATCTGCTGCTCTCATCATCATCATCAACAACATTATACTTCTCATTAACTATGATTACTCATTAATAAAGAATGTTTTAAGCACTGTAAATAAATTAAAGATAGCTGCTGAGATTCTTTGTTGTTAAGTTAAAAAACTTAATGTTAATGTGTTTATTGCTTTACTTATATTACTGTTCTATCTGCATCAGTTACATTCTCACTCATCATTACATCATTACAGTGAATGATAATTTTGTCTTGAATACAGTCTGTGCTCAGCTCATGACTTTTTTTTTTTTTTAATAAATAGATAATTAATGAAATTGCTTTGCTTCTGATACTATCATCTTTTAGTCTACAAGAATCTTTTTTTTAAGTCTTTTATGTAAATTATATAAGCTTATATTTCTTTCACAGATTGTCATCAAATCACTGTTAATCATTATTGAAGTTAAGACTTTTTGATCTTTCTTTTTAGATTTACTTCTTGTTCACTTTGACTTCAACTCATCATGTCATTGTCATAAGTCTTTATTAGATCATTTTTAATTATTCAGTTTTTCTTTAATATTGTGTAATGTCAGAACTTTCACTTTCTTTTAGTTATATCTTTCTTTTATTATAAATGTTAAAGTCAAATCATCAACATCTCTTCAGCTTTCAATAATTTTCTGTAATGCATTCATTACATTATTCACTTTAATCAAGATCAGTTCAGAAAAAGCAACACTTCAGTGTGCTTTTGAAATGTTCTGTAACAGAGATATAGATAAGTTTATTTATTTATAATATTTTTATATCTTATAAATTGTCTTCTGAAAAATATCTTCTTTCTTCTTTATTAAGAGCTTATATAGCTTTTCTTTTTGTCTGCAATCTCATTTAGCTCAAGATATGATTAAGAGTTCTTTATAGAAAGATAATGATGACTTTTTCTATTTAAAAATCTCATCAACTTCAGAACTCAATTACTGTACAGATAGTTTAGCTCATTTCAGACTGCTTTGTAGCTCTGAATTAGCTTAAAATTCATTGACATTAAAGATATGTGCTTTTATAAATTAATTATTATGAATTAAATTTTATAAAACACATTTTGTGAGCATTTCTAATGTATAAATTTCTAATAAATAAGTTTTCAATATCTTATAAGATTCAAATCATTTAGCTTTAAACTTCTAAGACTCTTTATTTTATATAAGCATTCAGTCTTCTTTCTTTGTAGTACTTAACTGCACTGTTTCATTATGAATCATTTTCAATTCAATAATCTTTCATAAAAGAATTTTATTGATAATTACTTAAACTGTTTGTATTTGTCTGATTCATTTTAACTGATCTTTAAAGTCAGTTTCTCTCAGCAGTCAGAAATCATTTAAGTTGTTTAATAATTATAAATTTATCTTATACAGTAAGTAGAATGAGCTCTGTTTAGTTGTATTATGAGCTCAGATTTAGGTCACAAAAAGTGTTTGTGATAAGTATTTATCTTATAATTGAGTTGATTTATTCATAAGATATTTTGTAAACATGAAGTTTAATATTTTATTTAGATTTTTTATCTTTTCATTTATGCAGAAATAATAGAAAGTTGTTGAGAAGCAGTGTTCTAGCTGCTTCTATGAAGTGAAGTAGAACTAGCATCAGAAACTAAGTGAAGACTCTGTTTACATTAACTGCAGTCAACATTCTTTCTACTTCTTCTGTAACTCTCTCAATCAAGATGTGCTCATAGGCAACATGGTTTAGAGGTTTCATTAGATGACATAGTATAGCATGAGTATTCATTTCTTTGAATAGATTATGAGCTTAATTAGTAAGAAGCTTCTCAGAGAAAGTGCATACTTCTAGTGTATGCAGCAGCTGAGTTTACAGACTTTTAAGATTTACAGTGAATTCAGCTTTAGCAGTGTTACTGATTATTGAGGTTCATGATAAATCTGACTTTAGTAAAATCAGCACAGTGATGACAGCTTAATATGCATCTGTTAGGCAAACAAGCATCTTTAGTAGCTGAGTATGTTTGACTTAAAAGATTCAAGAAGAATCAGTCTCAGCAAAAATCAGCATTTACAGTTTGTTATGTTCTGACTGAAGATTCCTCTGGTATAGGGACTAGGGGTTAGAGCTTGTGATATAAGAGAATTTCAGGCATATTGAGTTAATCAGTAGCTAGTAATATGCTAAGTAATGATTACATTGAATATGCTCATCTTCTTAAGAAAGATGGCTTGTATATATATCAGACTGCTCACCTTACTCATTTGTGAGCACTGTAAGCCAGCTTGCTCAGCTCACTCATGAGCACTGTGAGCTTATACTGAACTGTATATCTTTAAGATGTAGTTCACTGAATCTACATATTCAATGAGTCTATCAGAACAATGATCATAACATCATTCTTTCTTCTCAGACATTAATTCTTTAGAGCCTTATTTAAATGAAAGTTTCTGCCTTTATAATTTATAAGCTTTTCATGATGAAGTCATTCAAAACATGCAATCATCTTTGTCTTTATCAATTCATTAATAAAGACAATGATTCAGTGTTGACTATCTGTCTTCACTGTTTCAGTCTCTTAATTCTTTACATAAAGATAAAGAATCATTCTAAGTGTGCTGAGTGTGTTTGCTGCAGTTGCTTATGTGTTAATGTGTTGTGAAAATCTCTTAACTGTATATACAATAAACTTAAGTTTAATCTATCTGTTACTGAGAAAGAACTGACATAGGCTCTTACTAGAGTTGCTTGTCTTTGTAAGACATTAAAATATATAAAAGATAAAGTTGCTGAGAAGACACTCTGCCTTGCTTATAAACTTGTCAATGATAATGATGATGTTTCTGAAGATGAGAACAACTTTAATTCTTCAAATCTCTTATTCTCAAATTTCTAAGATGATCTTATCTCTGCAGTCTTTTCTTCTCAAACTGCTGAAGCATTCTTGCATAGTTAAGTAAGTTATTCTTAAATTTTCATGTGCTTTCTGAAGCATCATATTCTTTTCATTTAATGAGATAGTGAACTTTCTCATTAATCATTCTCTTTTCTAGAATGTTCTCTACTTCATATTTGATTTTGAGTTCAACAGACATTGATGTGACTTGAAGTGATATGAACTGATTGCATTGTTAAAGCATTGATGCATAAAATACTGAATGTATTTACATCTCTTAAGATAAATCTAGCTCATAGCTTAGCTTCTTGATGTTTCTCTTGATCATGAATGACTCAATGTTCTTGTTCATGAGTTTCTTGCTCTTCTTCTTCATTCATATATTGTTTATTCATAAATATATCTTCTCATCAATCTTATATGATTTTATCTCTGTTGTTCATCTCTTCTGCCCTTTAATTCTCTTTGTAAGATTGATATACAGTTTCTTAAGCTTCACAATGTTCAACATTGCTTTCTGACTTCAAGATTCATGCACTCATGAATCTTATCAAACCTTTAGATGATATTCATAATTTGCTTTAAATGATGTCTTTTCTGTGATTTTGTTTCATGCATTGTTGTACATGAACTATATCATCAGCAGCAGTTGTACTCAATTGCTCTGTTTTATGTTGATATAGTGTCACAAGTATGTCTTGACTGTCTGATTCATTCATTTGCTCTGTTTATCTGTCTGTAAATGATATGTCATCAACATCTTATGTTTTATTCTGAGTTCTGCTGTGAGCATTTTTCAGAACTTGCTCATGAACAGCTTGTCTCTGTTGATGATAAACTTCTTTAATAGCTCATAATTGCTAATCAATTCTCACAGTATGATGTACATCAATACTGATGCTGTTGCAGTCTCTCTGAATGAAATGAACATCATGTACTTCATTAATTTATTCACTATAATCAATATGCTGTCAAATCTAACTTCTCATGCTGAGTTCTTGAACTTTGATAGCTTCATAATGAAGTTCATGATAACAGACTCTCAGAGCACATTCAGTATGTTTAGTCATGTTACTCTGTTGTAACACTTATCTCTCTGAATCTTATTGTGTTGACATGAATCACATTTGATAATGTATTTCATGATTTAATTACAAAGATCATCTATGTTGTGCCTTCTCTGTACAAGATCTTCTGTACACTTGACTTCTAGATGTCTGTCAACTCAGCTGTTGTGACACACTTTAATGAATTTATTATCTATCAAGAAAGCATTCTTCATCTTAAATGTTGCTGCTAAGTCTTTTATGAGTGTTCTTTTCTTATCTTTGCACAGAATTTCAGCATGAATTGTTTTCACTTCTTTGTGATCAGGTTGTCTACTTAAAGTGTCTGCATCACTGTTCTTATTACTCTTCTTATAATAAATCTGAAATTTAAAGTCTGCTAACTGTTCTGTTCAGTGAATCTGTCATTGATTCAGTTGCTTAATTGTTGTGAAGTTTCTCAGATTCTTATGATTCATAAAGATCTAAATAGACTTGCTTATATCTGCAAGATAAGATCTTCAATCTTGCAGTGCTTTCACTATTGCAAGAAGTTCTTTGTTGTAAATCTTATATCTTTTCTTGAGTTCTAATAACTTTCTAAATCAATACACAATAGACTTCTTCTGCTCATCTTTAATCTGATATAGACATACTTTAACTGTAAAATTCAATGCATCAGTTTTCAGTATCTTTTTGCATGCTTAATTGAGTATTTGCAGATGTGCAGTTTCACTAAGACTTCTCTTTAATGCATAGAATGCATTCTTCTGTTTTTTTATCTCAATGTCATCTCTCATTCTTGTGTGTCAAATGCATAAGAGGTTTCACAATTCTTGCATAGTTAGATACAAACTTTCAATAGTAGTTCATCAACTCTAGAAAGACTTGTACTTTCTTGATCTTTTACAGTGTAGATCAGTTCTGAACTGTCTTTATCTTTTTGAGATTCTTCTTAATCTGATTAAATCAAATGACATACTTTAAAAACTGTATCTTCTTGATTTTAAATCTGCTTTTTGACTTTTTCACATACATAGCTTGTTCATTGAGCTTTGCTAGAACCTTGCACATGTGTTTGCAGTGCATCTTGAGGTTGTCTGAATAGATCAGAATATCATCAAGATATGTAATTACAAAGTCATCAAGATACTCTCTCAATATGTTGTTGATGAGTCTCTGAAAGATGACTGAGACATTCTTGAGCTCAAATGACATAATAATGTACTCATAGTGTCTATATCTCATTCAGAATGTCATTTTTCATTCTTTGCTCTCCTTCATGCATACATGATAGTACACTTCCTTCAGATCTAGACTTATAAATCACTTAACTTTTTCTAGTCTGTCTTGCAACTCTTTTATCAGCAATAGAAAATAACTATTTCAGTAAGTTATCTCATTGAGTTGTCTATAATCAACATAAAGTTGCTTGATGTCATTCTTCTTTGATACAAACAGAATTGAATATTCTGCTGATGACTTTAATAGTCTGATGAATTCTCTCTTTAGATTCTCAGCAAGATAGTCTCAGACTTTCTTCAGCTGATCTTCACTCATAAGATAAAGTGACATTCACTTTGATTTTCTTTTCTCTAGTAGTGATATCTCATGATCTCAAGACTTATGCTCTGATAAGTTCTTTTTCAGTTGTTTAGAGACATTATATGTATTCTTTGTCACATAGAGTTCTTTGTTAATTCAGTTAATCTGTGAATTCTTTTTGTGTAATCAGGGCATTTCTAGTATAGCATCATACTTGACTGACTTAAGAACATTTAGTCTCAACTTCTGTGAATCATTTCTTATTATGACTTTGATATGAACTTCTTCATAAATTCATTCATATTCTTCATTAATCATATATACTTGTGTAAACTTAGACACTCACTGCAGTGTCAGTTCTAGCTGTTCAATTGCTTTTTGCAAGATGAAGTTATCAGTTGCTTCTGAATCTATCATCACTTAAAGTTGTCTCTTCAATAATATCTTAATGTCAACTCATATCTTCTGATCATTGTCAGTTCATTGAGACATTAAAAGCTTCTTTATTTCTAGTCTTGCTGAGAAAGCTTGAGATTTTTTGACTTCTTTAAGCTCTTTACTTCTATTAAAGTTTCTTAAGCCCTGTCTGTGCTTCAAAGTTTGTCTTGTAATTCAGTGAACTTTCTTCATAGTTCTTTGAATCATATCAATTCTTTGCTGATTGTGATCAGTTTTGTGTAGTCATTAATTTCTTTTCTGACAATTTGTTCTGAGTGTCAGTACATCTTGTACTGATCATATTTATATTGAATGAGATTCTTTAGTGCTTTCACTTTGTTAAGAAACTCAGATGACATGTATTCTTCTGTATGCATTCAATGTTCTTCTGTGAGCATCACATAATCTGTAAATAGACATATCTTGATTTCATAATCTTTTCTTAATCACTCTGACATTTCTTAATCTTGTATTGTGAATCATATCATTGTCATCAGCTCTTCTAACTGTACAGTTGCTGTTTCTGCTTTGTGTTGTTTGCTAGCAATGACTTCTTCTTAAAGTGTCTGCTGCTGTTCTTTTAGCAAACTTTTACATTGTTTTAGATGTCAATTCTTGAGATGCTCATAGCTCTGCTTAAGTTTCATGTCAACTTCTTAGTTATCAACATTCTCTAGATTCACATTCAAATTCAGATACATTCAGATAAGATCTTCTTAATCTTAAACTTCTGCAGTGTCTATCTTCTGAGTTCTGCAAGTATCAGTCTCTTCAATCTTGTCTGAGTTGTCTCTGACAACTTTCTCTAGAATAGTTAATCTCTTCAATTCACTCATCATGACATAATCAATACTGTGCTTCTTCTCAAGCTTCTGTGATCATCATCTGACTTCATCTTTGCTGCTCATGTACACAAAGCAGTTGTTGTCATAGCAGACTGTTCAGCTCAGTTGATCATGCATTATCACTGAGTTCATCATTGCAACTTCTTTTCTCTATCATTAAGATTTCTTGCAATCTCTGACAAGATGTTCAGATTTATTACAGTTATAACATTTGCAAGTCTCTGCTTGTTAAATGTGAGACTTAATGAATTGTCTGTTGTAGTGCTCATGCTTTATTGATCTAGCTTGTGACTTCTGATCATGCTTCTCAATATTGTTGAGGTTCATTAAGTCTTTTTGCATTCTGATGATGAATCATCATTCTCACATTCTTAAAGCTGTATAAGATTTCATCTTCTTCATCTGTCATTCTCACTGTCAACTGTCAATGTTAATAAAGATATCTATCATCTCTTAAAGTTCTTCAGAGCAGTCTCTTCAGACTATCTTATCTTTAATATCTTCACTCAATTCTCAATAATATTGCAATACTAAGATGTCATTGTCTCAGTCAGTTAAGGCCACAATATGCTGAAACTTCACTGAGTACTTAACTGCTGACTTGTTCATCTTTAGCATGTAAAGTCATTGTTCTGCTGCTCTTTTCTCATTAATCACTTCAAAAGTCTTTTAAAGTTCTTTCTTAAACTTCTTGAAGTCACTGAAGATTAACTCTTCATCAGTGTTTCATTTCTTTGATGACTTGTCTAGAAACTCATGCAGTTTAAAGTTGACTCAGTTGAACACTGCATTCTTAAGGTAGACTACTGTGTACAGATCTTTATTCATTTTGAAGTTGAACTTCTTCTGATTGAAATCTATGTATAGATCAAGCTTTGCCAAGAAGCTTCACAACTTTCTATGTTCACTGCTGAACACATTCAGCATCAATATCTTCAGTATGTTGTTCATCTTTTGTAGGTCTTCAAGACTCTAAAGATTGATTATATTGATAAAGACTGCTTTCTGCATGCTGACTGACATATCTTATATTGTAAAAATGTTCAATGTGTTACATTCTGATCAGAGATTTCTCTGATATAGAGGCTAGGGATTAGAGCTTGTGATATAAGAGAGTTTCAGATATGTTGAGTTAACTGATAGTTAGTAGTATATTAAGTAATGATTGCATTGAACATGTTTATCTTCTTAAGAAAGATAGTCTGTATATATATCAGACTGCTCACCTTGCTCACTTATGAGCATTGTGAGTCAGCTTACTCAGCTCACTCATGAGCACTGTGAGCTTATACTGAGCTGTACATCTTCAAGGCATAGTTTACTGAATCTACATATTCAGTAAGCCTATCAGAACAATGGCTGTAACACAGATTAACTGTGATCAAGCTGTGCAGATTGACTGCAGTTAATTTGTATTAGAAGTCAGTCTATAAAGATAAAGAGAAGAGGCACAAAGTCTTTGATGCAGAAATTAATGACAGTAATAATGATGACTTCTTCTCTGAATCTGATGAGAAAGAGAAAGTTAACAATGAAATTGCTGCTCTGTTTAAGAAGACTGTCAGTAAGATGCTTAAATCTGAATAAGTTGCAGATTTTAAATTCTTCTTGTACATAACTGATTAACTTCAACTCTTCAGTGACTTTCTTATATGAATGAGATGCTGACAAATTAGAGTTAAGAAAAGACATTTATACTCTCATTATTGTGAAGTAATCATTATGCAAGTTGAGTCAGAAAATTCTGTAAGACTGAGTTCAACACTTTATGTGTCTGAACTTGAAGTCAATCTTCTCTCAGAAAAGCAGATGTGCAAAATGAAACTGCATAGAAGCTTTGATCAACACTGTCTTCAAATATGTGATAAGTACAACAAAACTATAATAGAAGTATCAGAGCAAGATGAAGTCTATATAGTTAAGCACATTGCAAAGAGTCTTAATGAATTTGCTTTGATATCTGCAGTGCACACATCACATTCAGAGGCTGCTTTCTCTGCAGCTGCTTCAGATACAAGTCTGTATAACAACATAACTGATTTCTCAGAAGTTGACACTGCATCATTGAATGAAAAGATCAAGACTTACAGACTTTGACATTAACAATTTGTTCATCTTGATTCTGCAAAGCTGCATGATCTTTACAAGATGACAATTCTTAAAAAGTCAATTCTCATTGTTGAGAACAATAAGATCATGTATGAGATTTGTGCTCTGATCAAGTTCATCAACAAGTAAGATTACACTGTAAGCAAAAGAAAGGCTAACATTCTTGTTCTTGTCTTCATTGACATATGTAATTCATTATTCTTGTTATTTAATGAATATCAGTACTTTCTGAAAATAGTAGATAATCACTTCTGAAAGACATGAACAATACTGTTAAAGCAACATGATGAGGTCTCACAGACACTGCAAGAATGATGACTGAAGACTGAACTTCAGATTGATGCAAAGATTCTTGCTGTATGAAGTGACAATAGAATGAAGTTAAGATTCATTTTAAATGACTGATGCAAGTTTCTTGACATCACATCACAGTACATAATGTTCTACATGTCAATTCAGAATGATGTGATCAAAAGAATTATCTGAATCATGAAGAACTCAGTGTGTGTCATGATTAAAGAGACACAACTGTCAATAAAGTTCTAAGTGCAGACAGCACAGACAGATATCTATCTTTATAATTGAACAGCAACTGATTTCTTAATTAATGGTAAGTAGACAACTTCTGAGAAAGCTTTCACTGATGTGAAGTCATTCATTAACTACATCTGTGTATAAGAATGTAAATGCTACAGCTATGTTGATCTTAAGTTACTATCTGAAGGCAGGCACAACAAGTTCATGAATTAAGAATAAGTGAGAGTCTTCATGAGCTATGTTGAGGAAATCACAAAGCAGTATCAGCTTTGAGCTTCAGATCTCAAGTGCATCATCAAAAATTATGTTGTAAAGTTTGTTAAAAGTGAGAAGAAAGACACTGTTGATCTTAGACTGCAACAGTAAACATTAAATGTTCTTTTGAACAGAAGATCTGTTGAATGTTTACAGAAGAAGTTAATCATTGTGAAGATCACAGCTTCAGATTAGACACTTATGACTTAGAACAGTAAGATGCAGTCTAACTTCATCATGATCAAGATTGATAAATCTTAAGATAAACAACATGAGGTCAAGTTGACTGCAGTCAATCTAGATGAGTTGTTAGATGAGAAGATCAACATTGATTAAGTTAAGATGATGATATTTAAAGAAGTCAGAATCTTTCTGTGCATTGAGATCTTGAAATGAAAGAGAAATGATGATGATGATGATTAAGATGTGAATGAGCTCTCAATTAAAATATTAAGAATCATGCTGACATTTACAGCATTCTCTGCAGACAAAGAAGACTCTGTGATCAGACTTAACATTCTGATGTTTGTCACTTATACTGAAGCAGTGAGAGACTCAATCTGAGAAGAAATGTGAAAAAATGTCATTCATGTGAAGCTGACAGCCTTGATGACAAATGAAACATGAGAAGAGACTGTGTCATTAAGAAGAGTCAACATTGTGATCAGCAAGTGAGTCTTTAAATTTAAGCTGAACATCAATGAATTCTTAAATAAGCTTAAGGCAAGACTTGTGGCAAGAGACTTCTCACAGACATACAGTGTTGATTATAAGAACATCTTTGTTCTTACTGTTAAGTTTAATATTTTGTGAGTCTTTCTGACTATTGTTGCACTCAAGAATCTAAAGTGTCATCAAGTGAATGTCAATAATGTCTTTACAGAATTCTTTCTGAAGAAAACAATCTATATAACATTCTTTTCTAAAGTCAATGTTGCATCTAATTGTGTTCTGTGCATACTGCACAGCCTTTATGATCTTAAGTAAGTCACACAGAACTGACATGAACAATGTGTCATTAAACTGCTTAAGTTAAGTTTTCATTAAAGCAAGACTGATCTCTGTCTTCTTCTTTACAGCATTAAAAGAATTATGCTGCTTCTTTATGTGAATGATATTGTTGTGACTTCAACAAATCTGTTACACATTCTCTGGTTCAAGCAAGCTCTTATGAGTGTGTTCAAAGTCAAGAACTTAAGAGAGACACAGAAAATTCTTGATATTTAAGTCATATATAACTGCAAAATGAGGATTCTGTGCCTGAATCAGACTCATTATGTAAACAAGATATTAAAGAATCTTCATATGTGATCTGATAAGCATAAAGTCATCAGCATTTCACTTAATGAATATGATGTTCTTTGTCTTGCTGATTCAACTGATTAAAGAATAGATTAAAGACAGTATTAACAGATAATTAAAAGTTTAATGTATGCAGTAATTTATATTTGATTAAACATCATCTTCACATTAAATTAATTAAGTCAATATCTCAGTGATTCTGTAAAGCATCATGAATACATACTTAAGAGACTACTGCAGTACATAAGATCAATTATCAATCTTGACATCATGTACAGCTTTAGTGAAAGTCAAGTAATGCTTAAATACTCTGACTTTAACTATGCTTTGAACAAGCAAAATTAAAAATCAATTTTAAAGTGTGTCTACATGCTTAAAGATGAATCAGTGTTGTGAACAAGTCAAAAACAGAAGTTTATCATTATCTTAATCACTGAGACTGAATACATGACTATGTCAATGTGTGCAAAGACTGAGATCTGGCTTGAACAGATGTTAAGAGACATAAACATAAATAAATATCTTAAAGTCAATTTACACTGTGTAAGCATTCAAGAGAATGAAGCTCATTAAGCTTCTTCATTCATTCAGTTCAGAGAAAATAATCAAGTTGTCTTGATCTTGATTAAGAATGCACATATACATAAATGATTAAAGTACATCAATGTCTTCTATCACAATATCTGCAATCTGCATAAGTGCAATCAGATTCAGATAGACTTTGTGCTCAGTCAAGAGATGATTGCTGATGAGCTTATTAAGTTTCTGTTTAGATGAATCTTTAAGCAGTTCATTGAACTTATGAAACTCACTGTTGATGATTAGTTAAACTCTTAAATGATTTGTTGAACTCTAAATGATGTATTTAGTCATCTGGTGTTTGCTGTCAGTGAGAGTCAATAGATGCAGTCTCACTGAGTGAAAGTGTTAAGAAGTGATGTTTTAGCTGCTTTTATGAAGTGAAATAGAATTAGCATCAGAAACTGAGTGAAGACTCTGTTTACATTGACTGCAGTCAACATTCTTTCTACTTCTTCTGTAACTTTCTTGATCAAGATGTGCTCATAGGCAACACAGTTTAGGGATTCCACTAGATGGCATAGTATAGCATGAGTATTCATTTCTTTAAATAAAAGTCATTGTTCTATGCTGAGTCTTAAGCTTTTTCAAATAGTAGATTACAACATGACTGAGGAAGTTTGTATCATTATTAGATAGTAACTTTCTCAATAAATCATAATTTATAAAGATTTTGTTACACAGAAAATCTGCAACTATTGTTTTCATTGCATTTGAAACAGCTTTAATTGCAGATCAGTCTGTAACATAATTAATTGCTATTATAATTCAGCAGTTTTCTCAGAGCATTCAAGATAGTATATTTATTATGTTGATTTCTCATCTTTCAAACAGTAATAGATTCTTACAAGTTAAATATGAATGTTCTTTGATTTCTTAATGTTTTCAGAATTGTTGAGCAACTTAACAGTTAAAACAATGTTTTACAAACAATTTAATATTCTGCAATAATTTATGTCATCAAGCTCAAAGTCAAATGACTTTTAGCAATTCTGACACTTCTAAATGTCTATATTCAATATATATATGTTTCAAAAAGTCTACACAATACTAAAACTATAGAAATGATGCTTTGCTGTTGTTTCACTTTTGAATTAAATACAGATTGTTTGATTTCAAATCATAATGTAGTCAAAATTAATTCATTACATTGTTTTTGCATACATGCTTGCAAAGCAGTGACTTTTCAGATTTTATATCATCTTTTAAATACAGTATCATTGCTTTCTCTCATTTCACATCATCTAGTTCTTACAGAACATCTAAGAATGCTTTATTTACTAAGTCTTTCTCTATGAAATTGAGTCAATAACTGATCAAATCTGATACAACAGCTTGAGCTTTAGGTCAATATTAAATGTTAAGATTATATTGCTGAAATTTGTCAATTTATTGAGCTAGCTATTTAAATGAATGCAGTGTATTCTTTAAATATTGTAGATCTTCATGATTCATAATAATAATTATAGTATAATCATTTTCAATATAGTACTGTTAAGTTCAAAGTGCATGCTTAATGATCAATAACTTCTTTTTATAAACAAAATAATTAAGCTCTGCATCTTATAACTTTCAGTCATCATAAATAACTGAATGACATTTCTTATTCATTTTATTCTGCATCAGAACTAGAGTGACCATCAGGTCAAGTTAATCTGACTCAACCTGAACAGAGCTTTCAGGTCAGGTTAGATCAGGCTTTAATTGTCAGCTTGAAAGTCTGAGTTAAGCTTAAACATTAAAGCTTAACTTAACTCAGAAGCTCTGTTTAGATTTTAAGAATTCTGAAACTGATTAGTAAGTGAGCTCTTGAGACTTGACTTAAGAATAGAGATTATGAGCTTAGAGATTACTGATATATGAGTGTTATAAGTGAGCATTATATATGCACAGTTGAACAGCTTTCAATTTAGTTTATTTATTTACTACATTGAGAGTTAGATATTCTCAAAATAATCTAGTAATGATTGCTTCAATCTGCATCTTTAGATGTGATGTTTCAGTTATGCATGTACCTCTTAATGAGAGACATGTTCTTGTGCTGAATGATAACTTATTTTGCATAAATTGCAGTCAGATTGACATCTGCATTCTGTTAACTGATAAATGATAATTACTGTACAGTTCATTAAACATACTTTTAAAGAAGACAATAGTATATGCTTTTACTATCTTCTGCAGGCTGTTAATGACTGAGCTTTAAAAGTAAAACATTTTATGCTGAGAAAAAACTTTCTTTAAATAATCTTAAGTTATCTTGCAGCAAAGTCTTTAAAAGAATAGTTTTGCTATCAGAAAATCTGTTGATTTCTGATAGTGATGTATTTCATAAAGAATGACAGCTGTAGAACAGAGTGTTATTATTAAATGTTTATATTGTGTATCAGAATTGAGCTTACTGCCTGACTTTCAGTGATGAGCTAACTTAAATGCTTCAGTGTCTTCTTCTGTATCTGCAGCATTATTTTCTTTTTTCTTTTCATCAGCATCAGTTTTTCCTTTCTTGAGTGCCTTTCTTAGACTGAGTGTAGAGTCAGGTCAGGTTGAAAAAAAGTGCACTTAACCTGAACCTGCACTAGAATTCAGGTCAGATTGAGTCAGATTCATGTACAGATCAATCTTATCTACAATCTGTGCAGATATCTGCATGCAGGTGAAGCTAGTCATTATGAGTAAGGTCAGGGCTAAAGCTCAAAAATGTGAAAGCTTATTGATATATTAGTCATAATAAATTACATCTTAACTAGCCATATAGGGATAAATTACATGGTCGCAAGATATATTACTGAATAAGTTACGAAAATCATGACTTTTTGTGAAGATGCATGTTAGAAACACACATTAGTAAGCATGTGTATGTGCTTACTAAGCACATACACATGCTTACTAAGACTATATATAACCTGCAAAAAACCTGTAACTCTATGTGAGTCAGGTCAGGTTAACCTGCACCTGACTCAGCTGAATAAAAGTTAGCCTGACTCAATCTGATACCTGAACTCAATCCTGACCTGCATAACCTATAGACAACCTGCACACTCAGCCTAGCCTTTCTGAGTGTTCTTTCTGCTGCTGCTGTCTTTTCTTCATCTGGTACAGTCTTCATAGCATCACATCTTGAAGTTTTCTTAGTACATGTCATGACATAATATGACAATACAATGATGCTCTAAGATTAAGTTAGCAGAAGCATTATGAGAGAGCAATTTAAATGTATCTATGAATAACAATGAATTCTAGAGTGATCTTGTAGTTTGAAGATGTGTTGTAGTTTAAAAGTGTGTTGTAATTTGAAAGTGTGTAGTTAAAAGATGTGTTGAGAGCTTTTAGATGTTAATAATACTTAAATTTTAAGTTGCTGATAAACAACACATTTACTCATGATATGTGCATCAATGTTATGAATAAATATATCAACACACTCACTTTTAACACTCAATCTGACACTTTCTTATCTTTATCTCTGTCACTCAATCTACTACATTCACTTCATCTCTATTCAGTCTCTACACTCAGTCTCTATACTCACTAAATATGTTGCTCAATGCTATTATTTATTTTACTGCTCATTTCTTAAGATTTAATCTTATACATTGTTCTTATACTTCACTCTGATGTGCAGCTATGATGCACACATATAATACTTGATTATGTTGCTCAGTATAGAACTCAGTAGCTAACTATATATTCTAGATTCTCATCATGATGAATTTAGACATTAAGCTTTCACTATAAACTGCAAAACACTTAATTTTCAACTCATTCTCAGTCTCTGAAGAGAGATCTGATCATCATGACTGTTCATAGAAGTCTATATATGATTTAAAGAAGATATTTAGTGAATACTTGAACAACTTAAAGACTGTATATGCAAGAAAGAAATGACAGAAATGTATGAAGAACAAGAACTTTAAATGAATTGAAAATGCAAAGATGACAGACTGTGAAGCTGTAAAACAGAAAAGAGATGCATTGAAGAAGATTGATGCATATTAAATTGTGAACTCAGCATTAAAGAAGATCATGAAAGAGAAGATTAAAGATGAGATCTTAAAAAAGTAATATAATCATGAAATTTCTTATAAGACTTCTTTAAAATTATTATACTTGTTGAGAAGTGGTGTTCTAGCTGCTTCTATGAAGCAGAATAGAACTAGCATCAGAGACTGAGTAAAGACTCTGTTCATATTGACTGCAGTCAACATTCTTTCTACTTTTTCTGTAACTCTCTCAATCAAGACATGCTCATAGACAACACAGTTTAGGGATTTCACTAGACAGCATAGTATAGCATGAGTATTCATTTCTTTTAATAGATTATGAGCTCAGTTAACAAGAAGCTTCTCAGAGAAAGTGCATACTTCTAATGTATATGACAGCTGAGTCTGCAGACTTTTAAGGTTCACAGTGAATTCAGCTTTAGCAATGTTACTGATTATTGAGGTTCATAATAAATCTGGCTCTAGTGAAATTAGCACAGTGATGGCAGCTTGATATGCATCTGTTAGGCAAACAAGCATCTTCAGCAGCTGAGTACATTTGACTTGAAAGATTCAAGAAGAATTGATCTCAGCAAAAATCAGTATTCACAGTTGCTCATGAGAGCACTGTTCTTTCAGCAGCTTAATATGCATCTTGTTAAATAGACAAATAAGCACTCACAGTTGCTCAGAGAGCACTGTTCTTCAGCAGCTTAGTACAAGTCATTGAGATGAATAAGCACTATTATTTTACAAAACAAGAGGTACAAAAGCTTTTTATTTGTTTTACTTATATTATCTTCAATGCATACATTGTTATTTTACTTTATTCACTTCTTATACTATGTGTCAACTATCATCATCATGAACTTCAACAACTTCTTTACAAAGCAACAACTCATCTCAATTCTCACTTGCAAGAACTGTAATCAATGATTCATTCTTATAAGAAGATGACTGATAAAAGAAGATCTATAAAATGTTGTTGAAGTCTCAGCAATTAACACATTGATCAGTGAATTCTCAGGCTCATTTTCTCTCAGCAGTCTCAGCTTCAAAAATCAGAAAATTGATGCAAAGATCTTGTATTGACTTACTATCTGTATGAATACAGATGATTAAGAATATCTGATGAACAAAATCAGCACAAAGAATGTTTGAAATGTGCTAAAGTTCAAGTACAAGAAGAAGCTGCAGATGATTGAGAGACAATATCTGATGAAGTTTATTGAGTACAGAATGTCAGAGAATGTGTTCATTGAAGAAGCATGAATTCATTTAAGTAAACTTGACAGAAAGATTGCTGCAACTCAGTCTGACATAATTAGATTGTTCAAATCAGAATGATGATTTCAGATGCTGCTTCAAGCATTATCAGTTAAGTACATTGTGATTTATGATGTCATTGACACTCAGAACAATCCAGATGTCAAGAGAGATCTATAAAAGCTTCAGAAGAAAGAGACACAGCTTAAGGCTGATGAGACTGTTATTGTCTTGTAAACAGATAAACAGAAAGAAGATCAACATTTAATGAATTAGAACTGCAGTTCATCAAATTACTGCACAGCTAATATCAAGCAACATTATTGCAGATCATTTAGCTCAGACAGTGATCATTTTTCTTGCTGCTTTATTAAGTGCTTTCTTTGTAACAGCTCTCACTTCATTAAAGATTGCAAATTTCTTTCTGATGTTAAGCAAGATACTTAAAAGAAGGCAAGCAGATTAACTGCAGTCAAGCTGCACAGATTGACTGCAGTTAAGTTGTATTAGAAGTCAGTCTATAAAGAAAAAGAAAAGAGGCACAGAGCCTTTGATGCAGAAGTCAGTGACAGTAATGATGATGACTTCTTCTCTGAATTTAAAGAGAAAGAGAAAGTTAACAATGAAATTGCTGCTCTGTTCAAGAAGACTGTCAGTAAGATGCTTAAATCTGAATGAATTGCAGATTTTAAATTCTTCTTACACATAATTAATCAACTTCAACTCTTCAGTGACCTCCTCATATGAATGAGATGTCAGCAAATTAAAGTTAAGAAAAGACATTTATACTCTCACTATTGTGAAGTGATCATTATACAAGTTAAGTTGAGAAATTCTGTAAGACTGAGTTCAACACTTTATGTGTCTGAACTTGAGATCAATCTTCTCTCAGAAAAGCAGATGTGCAAAATGAAACTGTATGAGAGCTTTAATCAATATTGTCTTTAAATGTGTGATAAGCACAGCAAGACTATAATAGAAGCATCAGAGTGAGACAGAGTCTATATAATTAAGTACATTGCAAAGAATTTTAATGAATTTGCTCTGATATCTGCAGTGCACACATCACATTCAGAGGCTGCTTTCCTCACAGTTGCTTCAGACACAAGCTTATAATATAACATGATCAATTTCTTAGAAGTCAACACTGCATCATTGAATGAAAAGGTCAAGGCTTACAGGCTTTGACATCAACAATTTGCTCATCTTGATTTCATGAAGCTGCATAATCTTCACAAAATGACAATTCTTGAAAAGTCAATTCTCATTGTTGAGAACAACAAGATTATGTGTGAGATTTGTGCCCTGATTAAGTTCATCAACAAGTGAGACTACACTGTAAGCAAAAGAAAGACTAACATTCTTGTTTTTGTCTTCATTGACATATACAGTTCATTACTCTTGTCATTTAATGAATATCAGTACTTTTTGAAGATAGTAGATAATCACTTCTGAAAGACATGAATGATATTACTAAAGTGACATGATGAGGCTTCACAGACACTGCAAGAATGATGATTAAAGACTGAACTTCAGACTGATGCAAAGATTCTTGCTGTACAAAGCAACAATAAAATGAAGTTAAGATTCATTCTGAATGACTGATGCAAGTTTCTTAACATCACATTACAATACATGATGTTCTACATGTCAATTCAGAATGATGTTGTCAAAAGAGTCATCTGAATCATGAAGAACTCAGTGCATGTCATGATTAAAGAGACACAACTGTCAATAAAGTTCTGAGTGCAGACAGCACAGACAGATGTCTATCTTCATAATTGAACAGCAATTGATTTCTTAATTGACAGTAAGTAGATGACTTCTGAGAAAGCTTTTACTGATGTGAAGTCATTCATCAATTACATTTATGTATAAGGATGTAAGTGCTACAGCTACATTGATCTCAAGTTACTATCTGAAGGCAGGTGCAACAAGTTCATGAATTGAGAACAAGTAAGAGTTTTCATGAATTACATTGAGAAAATCACAAAGCAGTATTAGCTTTAAGCTTTAGATCTTAAGCACATCATCAAGAATCATGCTGTAAAGTTTGCTGAAAGTGAGAAGAGAGACACTGTTAATCTTAAACTGCAACAGCAGACATTAAATGTTCTTCTGAACAGAAGATTCATTGAATATCTATGAAAGAAGTCAATCATTGTGAAGATCACAGCTTCAGATCAGACACTTATGACTTAGAACAGTAAGATGCAGCCTAATTTAATCATGATCAAGGTTGACAAGTCTCAAGATAAACAACATGAGATCAAGTTGACTGCAGTCAATCTAGACAAGTTGTTAGATAAGAAGATCAACACTGATTAAGTCAAGATGATGACACTTAAAGAAGTCAGAATCTTTCTGTATGTTGAGATTCTGAAATGAAAGAGAAACAACAACAATGATGATTAAGATGTGAATGAGTTCTCAATTAAAATATTGAGAATTATGCTGACACTTATGATATTCTTTACAGACAAAGAAGATTCTGTAATCAGATCTGACATTCTGACATCTGTCATCTATGCTGAAGCAGTGAGAGACTCAACCTGAGAAGAAATGTAAAAGAACATCATTCATGCAGAGCTGACAGCCTTGACAGTAAATGAAACATAAAAAGAGGCTGTGTCATCAAGAAAAGTTAACATTGTGATCAGTAAATGAATCTTTAAACTTAAGCTGAACACTGATGAATTCTTAAACAAGCTCAAGGCAAGACTTGTGACAAAAGACTTCTCACAGACATACAGTGTTGACTACAAGAACATCTTTATCTTCATTATTAAGTTTAACATTCTGTGAGTCTTTCTGACTATTGTTGCACTCAAGAACCTAGAGTGTCATCAAGTGAATGTCAATAACATCTTCACAGAATTCTTTCTGAAAAAAACAATCTATATGACACTTTCTTCTGAAGTCAATGTTGCATCTAATTATGTTCTGCACATACTGCACAGCCTTTATGGTCTTAAGCAAGTCACACAGAACTGACATGAACAATGTGTCATTGAACTGCTCAAGTTGAGTTTTCATTAAAGCAAGACTGATTTCTGTCTTCTTCTTCACAGCATCAAAAGAATCATGCTGCTTCTTTATGTAAATGATATTGTTGTGACTTCAGCAAATCTATTACACATTCTCTGATTCAAGCAAGCTCTTATGAGCATGTTCAAAGTCAAGAACTTGAAGAAGACACAGAAAATTCTTGACATTTAAGTCACATGCAACTGCAAAATGAGGACCCTGCACCTGAATCAGATTCACTATGTGAACAAGATACTAAAGAATCTTCATATGCAACTTAATAAGCACAGAGTCATCAGCATTTCACTCAACAGATATGACATTCTTCACTTTGCTGACTCAACTAATCAAAGAATAGATTAAAGACAGTATTAACAGACAATTGAAAGTCTAATGTATGCAGTAATTCATACTTAATTAGACATCATCTTCACACTAAATTAACTAAGTCAATATCTCAGCAATTCTGCAGAGCATCATGAACACACACTTAAGAAACTACTGCAGTACATAAGATCAATCATTAATCTCAGCATCATGTACAGTCTTAATGAGAGTCAAGCAATGCTTAAATACTCTGACTTCAACTATGCTTTGAACAAGCAGAATCAGAAATCAATTCTAGGGCACATCTACATGTTTAAAGATGAATTAGTGTTGTGAACAAGTCAAAAGCAGAAGTTTGTTGTCATCTCAATTACTGAGACTGAATACATGATCATGTCAATGTGTGTGAAGACTGAGATCTGGCTTGAACAGATGTTAAGAGACATGAACATAAGCAAATATCTTGAAGTCAACTCACACTGTATGAACATTCAAGAGAACAAAGCTCATTAAGCTTCTTTACTCATTCAGCTCAGAGAAGACAATCAAGCTGTCTTGATCTTAATTAAGAACATATATGTATATGAGCAGTCAAAGCACATTGATGTCTTCTATTACAACATCTGTAATCTGCATAAGTGCAATCAGATTCAGATAGACTTTGTGCTCAGTCAAGAGATAGTTGCTGATGAGCTTATCAAGTTTCTGTCTAGACAGATCTTTAAGCAGTTCATTGAACTCATGAAACTCACTGTTAATGATTAATTAAATTCTTAAATGATTTGTTGAACTCTTAATGATGCATTTAGTCATCTGGTGTTTGCTGTCAGTGAGAGTCAATAGATGCAGCCTCACTAAGTGAGAGTGTTAAGAAGCAGTGTTCTAGCTGCTTTTATGAAGTAAAGTAGAATTAATGTCAGAAGCTAAATAAAGACTCTGCTCACATTGACTGCAGTCAACATTCTTTCTACTTCTTCTGTAACTCTCTCAATCAAGATGTGCCCATAGACAACATGGTTTAGAGGTTTCACTAGACAGCATAGTATAGCATGAGTATTCATTTCTTTCAATAATACTCAATTATATTGCTTTTAACTATCTGCAGATGTCTACTATGAAGATGAGTTGAGAAACAAGTTAATGAAGAATGAGAACTGAGCTTGATTTAAAGAGAAGACTGAGAAGAAAATGTTATTTATTGAAGTTTTTGTGCTAAAAGAAGAGCAAAAGTTCATAGAAATGAAGTAAAAAATATATTACATCTATATCTTCTATAGACTCTCTGACATTCTTTAGAATATCAATAAAGATGAAGTTATTCAGTAAAAGCACATCAACATTAATCATTAAATTGAGAAGCATCTAACAGTGATGATTAAACATTATGAAAGAGTTCTTAACAATATAAAAGAGTAAAAGCTACATAATGCTGAAGACTCTGATCTCATTAAGATTATGCATCACTTCTATAGTGAAGTTCTTGATTCTGAACACATCAATGACTTTAATTATGTATAAGTATTATATTACTCAATTATAACACTTCTTAACTTTAACATTGATTAGTTACATTTAAGAGTCTGCACTTGATCAGAAGAAAAAAGATGAAAAGAGTGTGATTGAAGATGCTGATGAAGCTTGTGTGATGATGTCTGAAGATAAGAAATTTTTAAATGATGATTTCATTGATGAATTTGTTCTTGATGACTTGATTGATGACAATGAAGATGATGAGAAGAATGTTGAATTTATTAGTGATGAAGAGAGTAGTGACAAGAATAATAAGTAGTCACTATTAATTAAATAGAAAGCTGATTTTCAGAGATTAAAGATGTAAGATAAAGAATAATTAGATAGATCTTTAATTATTAATTAAAGATTTTTTAATGAGAAATCTCTTCATTGATACTTAATATTTGCTATACATAGTAATTTTTGAATAGTGTCTATCATGATTGATATTGTAAGAAATTCATTTTACATTTAGATATATATTCTGTCACATGACTACAATCTTGTATATACTAATTTTGAAACTCTCACAACACACTATCATCAACAAATCACTCAAAGTACAACAAAATATCATTTATTTGCTCAACTTACTACAATAACTCAACATCATGTCTTTATACAGCTCATCATTCAGTCAGATCTTAAGCAACTCAGAAAGATTATTTTTAAATGCTTTCAGTAACAGAACTAAGTCATCTTAATTAAGTCAATCTTGTTCTTTAACTCTTGCAGACACTTTAAATTCAGAGTATGTTCTTTGAAGATCTGTGACAAAGTGAGAGTTTCAAGACTGATGGGAAATAATTGTATGAAGTTAGAACACAGACATTAAGATTAAGAATCATACTTAAATGACATGAAACAGTTTAGCTTGCTTAGTAGAGATTAGACTGAGTGTGTAAGTTGTCTATAGGTTATGCAGATCAGAGTTGAGTCTGAGTATTGAGTCAGGTTGAGCTAACTTTTATTTAGCTGAGTTAAGTGTGAGTTAACTCAACCTGATCTGTATAGAGTCATGGGTTTTTTGCAGGTTATATATAGTCTTAGTAAGCATGTGTATTTGCTTAGTAAGCACATACACATGCTTACTAATGTGTGTTTCTAACATGCACCTTCACAAAAAGTCATGATTTTCGTAACTTATTCAGTAATATATCTTGCGACCATGTAATTTATCCCTATATGGCTAGTTAAGGTGTAATTTATTATGACTAATATATCAATAAGCTTTCACATTTTTGAGCCTTAGCCCTGACCTTATCCATAATGGCTAGCTTTATCTGCATGCAGATATCTGCACAGATTGTAGATAGAGTTGATCTGTGCATGAATCTGACCTGATTTGACCTGAATTCTAATGCAGGTTCAGATTGAGTGCACTTTTTTTCAACTTAACTCAACTTTACACTCAGCCTAGCAGAGATCTGGCAGTTCTTTGCTGAAGTAGCTAGCAAATGTAATGAAAGATCAGATATGATGTATGTTAACTGTCACAATATCATGAATTATTCAGCATCAAAAAATGATGAAACAATCATCATAAAATGTTATCTGAAAAGCAGCAGTTGCTGAAAGATAAAATCAGCATCAGAAAGACAGATTTCAATCTTTGAAGTAATGAATTTAAAGATATGCTATAATTTTTAATTATAATGCTCTAATATAATGCTCACTGTTTGACAGACAGCTCAAAAGATCATTGTCAAATTATTTAACTTTATTTTTAAAGTCTTTGATCAGCAAATTCTTTAATTCATTATAGCACTCAATATATTCTTTTGTACTGTTGAGCATATAAAGTTCTGAAAGCTCATCTGAATGTGTTGTGTTAATATTAAGATTTTAGATCAAAGTAAGATTGCATAACTTCTTAAGTATTGTGCTGTAAATGTTTAAAAAGATGTGCTTGCAGAGCTTAAAACACAGATTAAAGTCTTTATTGCACTTAATGAATGAAGCAGTTCAAATTATCTTGCATTTTTAGACATTATTGCATACTTTATTGACACTAAGTAAAAGTACACAGAGATATTTTTAGTCTTTAGAGAACTAAAGAGTCAACATAGTGATGAAAATCTTGCTGAGTATGTTCTTAAGATGTTGAAGAAGTAAAATCTGACACATTGATTGCTGATAGTTACAGTAGACAATGTGTTCAACAATTGTACATTATAATGTCATTTGAGTCAGCTTCTGAGTCAGAAGAATATTATTTGAAGTGATGAAACTGAAATTATAAATTGTATAATACATGTAATTCAGCTTGCAGTCAGTCAGCTACTCACATATCTGAAAGTAAATGCAAAGAATAATTAGCTCATCATTACATTTAATGATGATGAGTTATAAAATTTCACAATTAACAAAGACTACTTCTTTAACATTATACTGAAGAAGATCAGTATATCTTTTATAATGCTTTATTATAATGCTCATATCTGTTGAGTTAATATTCTAACAAAAGTCTTATATAGATTTGATTATTAACTATTGTCATTATGACATCATCACAGTGTCTAAAGTTATTCAAAGATTTGCAGAAGACAAATTCATGAAGTATGATTGAGAATGTAAGAACTTGATGAAACTCTTTATACAATATGCTGAGTTAAGCATATGAGCTATAAACTGAACTTTCTCAATGAATAGAATGTTTAACTTTAATAATAAGCAGAATGAAACTTCTTAGATGCAATACAAAAAAATAACAGCATATTAAATATATACTGTATCTTCTGAAGCACTTCAAGAACTAAATAGAGACAATGAGTGCTATTAGTGAGTTAACAATTTATAAGCTGTGATATACATACAATGATCTATTTGATCATCTTGAAAAACAGAATGAAGCAATCAGAAAATTTGAATTGTTCTTCAGTGCTGAGCTGCAGAATGTCATTAATGCATTAAAAAAGAAACTAATTCAATACTATAAAAAGACAGAAGTCAATCAAGAATTGTTCTGTAATCTTGATGTCATATTGAATTTATGCAATAAGCTTAACATGTACAATGTAGAATATTCTCAGTTCTTAATAAATATTACATAGCAAGACTGACATATTGTTTCAATAAAGAGAAGACTGAGAAGATCTATATTCAAAGTATAAACTTGAGTTTCAACAATACTACAGAGCTAACTATCAGCACTTGAAGAAAGAATTATTAAATGATGATTTGAGAATTCTTGACTCAAAGAAGAAGAAGATAATAGCAATGATGAGTTGTATAAAAAATGTAAAAAAGCATCAAGACATATCTGTAACAGAAGAAGTCTCAGATTATCTGCAAAAGTCTTCAGTATCAGATGTAAACATTTCAATACTTGATTACTGAAAGCTGATAAAGAACTTAAAATCAGCAATGATACAATTTGTAAAAGATATACTTGCAATTTCTGCAGCAGATATTGAAGTTAAATGCTTATTCAACATAGCTTAAGACATAATTACATATTGTTGAAATTGACTGAACTCAGACACTATTGAGAACATTATGCTGATTAAATATCATGACATGTTCATTCTTTCAGCAGAAGTGATAAAAATAATTAAAGAGAGATCTGCATTGACAATGATTGTCAATAATGATGAGAAAGATTCATCAGCAGATGAGCTGAATTCAACAGTAACTGAATTATGTACAGAGCTTTTATCAAATCACTACTTCAGTAATAATGATCTTTATGATGATAATGACTATAAGAACAACATCAACTTCAGACTTTGTGATTATGATCAAGATAAGAACATTGATTCAAAACTTGACAATAATGATTATGATTAAACTTTAAACACAGAAGTGATACAATTAAGCATTATAAATATCTTGAACAGCACATACTCAGAATATGTAATTACTAATGATGATCATAGTTATGAGTCAAGAAAGATTAAAGATCACATGAGTTCATTATCTGAAAGGCTCACTACAGCAATTGATGCATTAGCTATTAAGATCATCAATGATGACTCAACAATTATTGATTTCAGTCTTCAAATTATTCACTTAAATGACTCTACTTAAAGTACATTGATTATCAATATACACACAGTCTTGAATATAACACAACATTGATCAAGAGAGAAAAGTCTTCTTTATTAATAAAGTAGAAAATTGTTAAAAGCACTGCACTTACATTTAAAAGCACAGATAAAGTACATTAAGTTCTTAACTGCTTCAGTATTATGATTTTATAAGAGACAGAATCTTCTATCTGTTGATATCATTAATGATTGTTTAAAGTCAAGAAAAATTCATTCTTTCTTATCTGAAGATGATGTTGACATTCATTAATTTAAGTATCAGCAATCTCAATAGACATATGCTTAACATAATTTTTAATTTAAACATTGAATCTCTTTACTCTTTCTATGCAGTTTATGAACACTTCAATTTTCTTAAATTGCTTATAATAAATATAAGTTACATGTAAGCTAATATTATTGAGTGAAGTATTAGAATTGAACATGCTTAGATGTAGAAAACAATGTTTAAGAGTCTTTAAGAACATTTAGCTTTGCTTAGAGCATCAGAATTCATTCTGATTCTTTGTATTTTCATTGATATTATTATTATTATCATCATAATAATCTTTATTCTTCTTATCATTATTCTATATCTTTGCTGAATCTTCTGTCTCTTGATCTGCATCATCAGTGAAGATTAAAGCTTGTTAGATATATAACCCATGATAGCTGTGCTATTAGTGTGGTGCCACCTTTTAACAGGTTATGAGCCCGGGTTGGCGTAATGGTGTTGAACATGCGTTGGCTGCCTTACCCGCGTAAGCCCAAGGTTGTGAGTTCAAACCATGTTGCGTGCGCATTCTTTCCGCCCGTGAGAAGCTGGGTAAGCGACGTATGAGCGTGCCGGCCGATCGCGGGTTAGGGGGAGTGTTAGATATATAACCCACGATAGCTGTGCTATTAGTGTG
>JAABUJ010000392.1_pt1 | contig 89128 bp, 105 predicted proteins | sample 5559131 | NCBI WGS metagenome assembly JAABUJ01 (sample SAMN10711875, study PRJNA513366) | rock metagenome | isolation source: Antarctica rocks | place: Antarctica: Victoria Land, Mt New Zealand nord | collected 2016-01-07 | reverse complement strand
AGTGCAAGTTCAGCAGCTACCAAGGGGCCTGTGTTGCGGCCGCGCAGCGCTCTCAGTATTAACCTGCCCATGCGGCTTAACAGAAGGCAGCTGTGACACTTGAGCAGACGCCTTGAGCAGTCAACAGGTCGACGACCCACTCGCCAAAGCAGTCGCATGTCGCGCTTGGCGTTGGCCTAAAACAAGCACAAAGATACACCCTCATCTGCACATGCACTCAACTCAGCCGCCCTGTTGCACTGTCTATGAAACCTGCAGCGTGCTGCGGCGAACGTCACAATGTGCGCCCTTGCCCAGGCATGCTGCGCAGTGCTTTAGCAGCGTTATGCTGATGACCGCAAGCATTGTTTATAGCTGTAGTTCTACAGTTCTGTGTGCATTACACACAGAAATGCAGCCATAAGCAGTGCTCGCCGTCATGAGCATATGCTGCTAAAGCACATGCACGTGCCTGGCCAAGGGCGCAGTTGCAGCATCAGCCCACAAAATCACAACTATCCACGGCATGTGGGGGGGTGGGCAAAGTGGGGGCAGCGGCCAAACGGGCGCTGGCTATGCATGCACACAACCGGTCAACAAACACCCTGATAGGGGGCCAGGTACGCAACTTGCTGATTGATGTGAGGTGTTGGGTTGCTCCTAATAATGACGACCATGATACTTATCACGCGTTGACTGAACCGCAGCAATTGGCGAAGCACACTGAAGCATCAGTCTAACCTCACAAGATGAAGTACCGCGCACGGGCTCCACCTCATAATGCCAGCTTAAACAGCGGCAAGGCTGCCAGCATATGCGTCTTACTGGTGTCGCAACGTGAGCAATCCAACAAAGAGCCACATGCATTTTGAGCAGCGCAGGTTGTCAGGTATGTGCATACAGGTGAGAAGCACTGGACACAGGCAATGGCGCAGGGATGAACCGTAGCGTGTGGCATATGTGCTATTAGAGAAAAGCTTATAGGAAAAGTTCTTTCTCTGCACACGCATGCAAGCAAGCGGCCCTGTGCACTATGAAAACAGCAAGCGTGGGAACAGAAGCGCCTGTTGGAACATTCGTTGCGGCACTGGTAAAACAGTCAGCTCACAATCCTTTTACAAACTCATCAACAATACACAGGTTATTGCCACCAAAGTGCAGGTCAGCGCCAGCACTAAACATACAGTCCTGTCATACCCAGCTGCACGCTGCAACGTTCGTCTCACCGGAGGCAGCGTTACAGCATGAACAAGGCCCGCGGTCATAAGCATTTGCTATTAAAGCATGCGCAACTGCCTGGGCGAGGGAGCTTGCAAGGAGAATAAGCTCCAAATGACAGCTTCTCACACTGGTATAAACAGTGGGGGAGGCGGGAGTTGGGGCGGCGGCGAAATGCGCGCTGTAGGTAGAAACACAGGATTGGTCAGCAAACACCCTTGCAAGGGCCAACGTATGCTGAAATGGCAAGGAACGCCACATAAAGCCCAGGGGGCCTGCACAAGCGGCCTGCACGCGCATCGGGCGCACTGTGCCTGACGAATGAGACAGATGCAGGTAGGTCACACTCAGGCAAAGGCCACGCATCGCTCACGACGCCCCCAAGTCACGTACCACCGGCTAACATCCTAATCAGCAGCGCCGTCAGAATGACACACCATCCCCGTTTGCCCTCAGTTCCAACGCTGTCACATTCAAGCACAAACTGTCCTGACCTAAAGCCACTTCCACAAGACTCTTCACAGCCTGTACTTACACCAGACCACGCTCCCTCAACAGCACAGAGAGGGCCGACGACGCAGCGCCGACGAGCAGCGCAGCTGCAAAACAAGAGAGCAGGCAAGTGCTGGCACTATCACATGCATTGCCCTGAAAATATTCCAAGATGGGGCAACCCATAGCGCAAACATCCTGGCAGAACGGGCACAAAAGGGCCAGAGCCCCGCCAGACCTTGTTAGTAATTGAAGAGCAAAATGCCCTCCACCGGCATTGGAGACGAGCGGGGGATGCCATCGTCAAAGGCGCTGCAGCGCTGAAGCGTTGTCTCTATTCTCGTCAGGTACTCGCTGTCGGCGGCGCCGTAGGCGTTCTCGGCCGCGGCGGCGCGGGTGGCGGCCGGCCGCGCGGCCGGCGCATGCCCGGCGCCGTCGTGCATGCCAGCGAAGGGTGCGTCGCATGCGGGGCGCGCGTCCCAGGAGCCAGGCCCCTCGCCGCACGCCGCCTGGGTGGTGCTGGGAGCGGCCTCCAGCAGCCGCGCCAGCACATCATCCAGTTCTCGCAAGCTGCTCGCCCGCGTGGGGCTCGTCCAGGCTCCCGCGCTGCCCACGCTGGGCTCGCCAGTCGCGTGGGCATCGCCTGCGCTCGGGGCCGCGGCGCCGGTGGCGCGCTCGCGCGGCGCCGCGCGGAAGGGGTCGTCCGCGAGCAGCTCCTCGGCGCCCCGGTCGTGCTCGCCATAGCCGTGCGGCTCGCCAGCGGGCCAGGCATCGGGACCCGCGGCGTGGGGGTCGGCGGCCAGGCAGAAGAAGCCGTCCGCCTCCCCGAGTCCCCAGCTTGCGCACGGCGAGAGCGGCGCGCCCGCATGCGCGGCGCCCTGGTCCACGGCGGCCTGCTCGGCGGCAGCGGCGTGCGGCGCGGGCGACTCGCACGAGGGCCCAGGCTGCGCGGTCGCAGACTGCTTTGTGCGGCGCGGGCGCGGGCCCGGGCTGCGCCCGGCGGGCGCCTCGCGCTCGCCAGCAGGGCTCGGCGTGCGCGCGCGCTTGCGCCACGCCGCGGGGCCCTCCCCCTGCCCCTTCGAGCTGGGCTTGCGCTGCTTGCACGCCCTGCGCGCGCGGGCTGGCTGCTTCGCGGCCGGTTGAGGCAAGCAACGGGGGCCGCTGTACAAGCGCAGGGGAACAGCAAACCCCCGGCCAAGGGTACAACAAGAGGCCCGGAGGAAACGAGCGCGCAGGCCGGCGAGGGCGGGCGCGCACTTGAGGCGTTCACCGCTCTTCTGCAGCGGGAAGCAGCTGATGGGGTGGAACGCGTTGCACTGCCGCCCGCGCACACAAGGCGAGTTACACGCCGGCTCTGCCAGGCTGCCTACAGGATAAAACCCAAACTAAGGTCCCGGCTTAGAATGAACGCTGGCTGTGGGCCTAGCACACATAAGCAGAAGGCAAGAAAAGTTGAGTAGCAGACGGGTAGCAGACGGGACATGAGTATAGCTGCCGGGCGGGGCGGCCCGCGCAGGCGGCGCGGCGAGCGCGCACGTTCTGGCAGTACTGCTGCGTCTGGCCATCGACGGTGGCGGTTTTGCCTCGAAAGTGCTTCGGGCAGGCGCCGCGCAGGCAGTGGTCCTCCTTCGCCACGTGCTGGCACCGGCAGTCGATCTTCCTGCACCAGCCCGCAGCGTCCGCGCACAGCGTCTTGCCCGCGCACACGCATTTCCGCCAGAATTTTGTGCAGACGCAGCAGTGGTTCTCGTTCAGCTCGTCCGTGCACTCCTCCGCCTGCGGCCAGCACCAGCGCACGTTGGCCGGCCGTGGCGCAGTGCGAGCCGCGCGGCCTTGGCCAGCGCTCAGACACCCGCGCGTGCAGAGCGCCAGCGGCTGCGTACCTTGCATTTGCCCTTCGCGAGCGTCTTCCTTCCAACGCCGGCGTCCCGCGCGTCGTTATCATCGCGCAGCTCGCGCCTGCACCTGATGGCGCCACTCGTGAGCTGACTCGTTCTAGAAACCAACAGATGTGCTTGCCAGGCTGGGCCGCCTGCGCACCTCGTCGCCATCTCTGCTGCTCCCTGGCCTGTGGCAAGGTGCGTACGGGGCGTGTTAGGTCAAGAGCGCGCCCTGCGTGCACACCAACGTTGAGACATCAAGCACCGTGATGGTCACACAGGGGTGCTAGCAACTCCAATCTGTGCAGATCAGCAGCTCTGCTGAGTTGTTGGCGCAGGAGCGTGCAGCATCAGCTGGTAGATCAGGGCAGAGGAGAGCAGCTGACAGCCAGTTTTCGATAACACTGTTGCCCTGCAGCCGCCTGCTCACCACTGCCGCGTTGCACGTCTGCTCCTCGGCGTCGGGGCACAGGCGCTCTGCAGAGCAAGCCCGGTGGGTTGAATCCACCACAGACTTTGCTCGCTCCGGCGCCCCTTGCGCGGTCCGCTGCTTGCTGGCGGCGAGAGGACGCAGTTATTATGCTCGTGTGCAGAGGCGCTGCAGCTAACAATTGCTGTGCTGCTTCCGACGAAGTACGACTCTTGGAACCCTGCAGTTCAAACGTAGCCCTGAGCCTTGCCTTGCACTCCAAGCAACAGCCACACAGCTGAGGGGGCCATCGGGTTAGGGCCCCCGGTGATGCTCTTCAATCATTCATTCATTCATTCACCCCGGCCGTTGTCCAGCCTTCTTCCTTGCGCCGCACATCCTGCCGTGCTGCGCTGCTGTGCTGTCATCAGTGGCGTATTTGCTTTGCACCACAATCAGGATGTTGTGCGCATAGCCCAGCTATGCACACGTATGTGTAGTCCAGTGTATGCCCGAGTACCAGGCAAATGGGATAAAGTGCGTATAGCGCCTCAAAGCGGCATGCTTGGGATTCTGCCCTCTGTGCCAATTTAGACTCCTCATGATTGCCTTGTCCATTCAGGAAACAGGCACGAAACAGTCACTGAAGACAGCGTGGAAGGTGGCAGCAGAGGCATTGCTCGGTTTGAGTCAGTGCTGAGAGTATCGCATGCAGGGTGCAAGCATGGTGCTCGGAGCAGGTCAGGTTAGGGGGCAGGCAGACGTGCATAGCGTAGCGTGTGTGCGGGCCTGCAGACCTGCAGCTGCTAGCCTCCCACAACGCGGCCTGGCGCCGGTCTGGCGGCGCGCGGGCAAGGCATTCACGCAGTCTCGCAGGCGCGCCACCCGCTTGTGGGACTTAAGTACTCGCCTGGTGCAGTGTTACGTTGTCTGCGGGCCATTTCGTGCGGCCTGATGCACACAGGTATGCGTGCAGCCTCCCAGTGCATGCTCAAGGGGGGCTGCTGAGGGGGCCTGCGCTGCACTGCATTCAGAGAAAGCACCTGGGTCGGCGTGCCTTGTTGTGCCTGGGCAAAGCGGTCGCTGTGCATGCGGCACACAGCAACGGCCTCCTACCAGGAGTCAAAGAAAGCGTGCACGCTGTGCCGCTTGGCCGGCGCAGCCGCCTGTGCAGCGGCTGCGCTCGGCCTTTTAGCGGGGCCAGCGGCGACCGCACAGCCCAACGCGGCCGCGGCAGTTACTGCCAGGGCGATCGTGCGCAGTTTGCCGGCCGGGCTCCCCACGGCCCCGCTGGGCTCAGTGCAGCGTGTCTTGCCGCCAGGGCGCCGCGGCCGCCGGCTGCGCAGCGGATGCGGGCAGCCGCGATGTTCGGCGGGGATGATGACGACATGCAGGAGGGCCTGGAGCAGGGCACGCGAGTGCGCGTGAAGAGCACCGTGACGGTGTACCATGCCCCCAAGCTCGGCGACCTGAACCTGGAGGGCAAGGAGGGCACCGTGCAGGATGCGCGCGCCCCGGCCCACCGCATACCCCACAAACTTTGACCTGCTCGCCCAGGTGAAGGCGACATGGCGCACACCCTGCTGCCCTCTGGCGCTGTCGAAAGGCGCGAGCTGCTGCCAGGGGCGCTTGGGCAGGCGCCGGTGCGCTTCGGCGATACCCGCGGCGGGCCTGCGGAGCCGTGCAGCCCCAGCTTGCCAGAAGGGGCTGCTCGGAGCCTACGCACCGCGCGCATGCCCGCTGCAGCAGCACGCAGCGGCGCTGGCGCGGCCCCCGGCGCGTGACCGCCGCGCGCGCGCGCGCGCGCAGGTCATCAAAGTGTTCAAAGGCAAAACGCTGTCGTCGAACCTGCCGTACAAGGTGCTGTTCATGCTGCCGGGCGACGGCAAGGACGTGAAGGTCATCGCGCACCTGGCGCGCCCCCAGCCCGCGCCGCAGGGAGGGCGGGTGGGAGGGGGCGGGGTGATTGACTGTGTGCTGCGAGCTGCACCGCTGCAGGGCGGCTGCGGCATATAATGCATGCGCCTGTACGCTGGGAAGCTGACACAGTCGCGCCGGCCATGCGTGTGTTGCTTGCAGCCCCTGCCAAGGGTCTGGCCTCTGTGTGCGCTGCTAGGCACTGTGCCTCCCCGCGCCACATGCGATCGCCCGCAGCTCGTCCGCGGCGACAGCACCAGAGCGCTGAGCCTGGCTTGTCTGCGGCAGGCTGGCGGCGAGCTCGAGCGGATAGATGCGTGAAGCGTGTGCGGGATAGATGCGGGACGGATGCATGCAGCTGCGGAGTGTTGGGGTATGGGTAGGCGATCTCCGATGGGCTGCTTGGCCAGGAGTGCCCTTCATGAGCGCGTCGCGTACATACGCCATCCATTAATGTTTGGCACTCTTAGCGCACATCATGCCGGACCCACTTTCATTCACCCCTCACCATGCATTGACTCTGCTGAGCACCTGACTCAGCAACGTTTCACGGTACCCACATATGCGGCACAGCATATGGTGCGTTTCTTGATGCTTGACGCCCATGCTACCCGCTACCTAGCTCCCTTTTTGTCAAATTGACAATGCCAAGGCATAGAGAGAAGACACACTGCAAATATGCAACAAGCACCATGCAACACCACAGCCTGGGACTGCTAGCCAAGCAGCAACAAACGAGTGACGGTGAGGTTTTGGACCGCAATTGGCGGTCCTCGCTCGGGATGCGACCCACTGACACCAACGCATGCCTCACAAGTGAAACAATATGGTGCTCAGGCGGGCTACTAGCAGGCGGAAGCGGGTGCACAGCTGGACACCCCCACCAAGCGGATACCAGCCCCCCTAGCAAGGCAGCACAGGCAGACCTGCAGGCCCGCTTTGCACCCCAATGATGACATTGGCGCCTCGGGCCTGCATCGCTTGTCTGCCGGTGAGAGGGTCATGGGAGCCTCCACAGGGCTGCCGCGGCGCGCTCAGTCCTGGCAGTAAGGGACTGAAGCCGGGCAGGCGCCCCAGCTCCTCGTAGTCCTGGTACGTGTGGATGCCGCCAAAGATAGCCGTCACCACGGCGCCAACCTGCGCCGCGCCGCTCACGCCGCCGTCAGGCCCGGCACGAGCATTGCTGTGGACGAGGATCGCTGTGCACTCGTGCGCGGATTGCCTATGTGCGACAGCGGTGTTGCACACTGGCGAACCGCGCAACGCGACCTCGCAGCCGCTGGCGGGGCAGCAAGGCAAACAGCCAATGACCATGCTGCCTCACAGCTGTGCCAAACGATCTCTGACCAGCGGGCAGATGGCGGGCTGCTAAGTACTCTATGCACATGCCAATCCTCCTATGCTCTGGTCAAACAGAGAGCGCATGCCATGCGGCCTGACAGGAGCTGCCGGCCATCTCCATGAGGCCGTAATGGCGGGCAGGGCACTCCGGCACGTAAAGTCAGATGGGGGCGATGAGGCGGGCGCGCACAGTGATGAGCGCGGTGGGCAGCAGGACAATGGCAGGGGTGCAGCCGGAGAACGTGATGAGACAGTCCATGAGGGTCACCCTACCCTGGCCCTAATCTCATGGGGAGTGGGCGCACAGTGATGAGCACGGTGAGGAGCAGGACGATGATGGAGGTGCGGCCGGAGGACTTGATCAGGCGGCCCACAAGGGTCACGCCTGCGCACGCGTGCGCAGCCGCCTGGCCCACCACAGCCGCGCAGACGCCCCTGCCCCGCCTGCATGCTGGCGGGGCAGCGGCAAGCGCGCGCCACACCTACACATGTTGATAACAACGAATGCAGCACATCATCAGCTCATATGCCAACACTTTAACAGGCAGCTGTGGCACGGAAGCAACACGCCCCGTTGGGCCAGCGCGGCCACGGGACGGAGCCACACTGCACAGCCAGAGTGTCTCAGCAGATGAGCGGGACGCGGCAGAGGTCGGTGACGCTGCGCACCCAGGAGCGAGCCCAGGAAGCACGCAGGCGCAAACACGACGGCGTAGTGCGCGTTCAGCAGGCCCTGGAACGCCAGGCTGATCGCGATGGCGGACGAGCTGAACAGGATCATGAGCACCGAGGTGGACGCGCAGACCTGGCGCGCGGGCGCGCCCGGCGCGTCAGAGGAGCAGGGATCGAGCGAGGCTTCCAGCACTGCACGCCGACAGTGTGACGCCCTCAAGCCGTGCATGCGCGGGCGCCCGCTGCAACATGCCGCGCAGTGGCTGCGCTGCACGCGGCAGCATCATCCTCTCACGCCCCAAAGCTGCTCTGCGTCAGGGGAGGAGGGGTCGCGCCTGCGGGTTAACAGTCAGCTGCAGCAGGATCGGGTTGAAGATCAGCGCGCCGCCGATGCCCTGCGCAGCGCCGCGCCCGCTCTGCAAGGCAGCGCATTGGCTGGGCACCGGGCAGCTGTGTCACCGGGAACACCGGCGCCTTCCAGCATGCGCTGTGGTGTGAGCGTGGTCCGACCGGTGCGGGCAGGGCATGCTTGATACCTCTCGGGGAAGCCGCGGCGTCGTCACGCATAGCACTGAGGCATGTCTACGCGCCTTGCTATGACACGGCCAAGCCCAGGGCAGCCCGCGGCGCGCGCACCAGCAGCCCGGCGCACGCGCCGGAGAAGGCCATGATGCTGACGACCTTGATCAGCGTCTTGACCGGCGCGCCTGCCGGCCGGCGCGCGCCCCCCCGTCGGCACGCCCGAAGCATCGTGTCCCACTGATGTGACAAGCCCAGCTCTAGCGAGTTCCTGCACCTGTGAGCGCGTCACGCGCGAGGACACTGGAGATTCATCCTGACAGCCTGCTCAGCACCCATGCCCTCCAGCTCAGAATCGGGCAGCTCCAAGAACGTACGGGAGTGCGCGCATGCAGAATGCAGCGCATGCAGAATGCAGCGTACACTATGTGCCCTACACCCAGTGCAGCACATGCTTCGCACCGCTGCCGCCCAGCGCATGTCCAGGCCATGGCAAAGCAACGCACTGGCGCGCCCCTCTGCCGGTGGCGCCCCACACTGCAAAACGCGCGGCACTCCCACGGCCGGGCCCCCAGGGTTTCAAAACCCTACCTTTGCCGTTGCGCATGATGGCGGCCAGCTCGGGGTCCATGAGCCGCGGGTGGCGCTGCATCTTGCGCGCCTTGAGCCAGATCATGAACGCCGTCACGACCAGCAGCACTGTCGCCTGCGGGCGGCGCCCCCCGCCTGTCCGAGGGTGCACGCATGCAGCTACCGACAGTGGTGATCCGTAACTGCTGCCGCCACAAGCTGCTGAACAAGTGCTTCCACGTATGGTGCTTGTTCCCCACCTGACAGCATTGAGAAAGCGGACAGCAGCGTGTACTTGGATCCCTCGCGGGCACGCGCGATGGGCTGGCACACAGCTGCACCGACCCACAGGCTGACCACCAATGGTCCCGCTGCGCATACACACGGCCCCCTTGATGACTATCTTGTGCTGCGCTCCACCTGCATACACGGCACACGACCGCAGCCATGCACACTCCCCGGCGGCCGAGCTTGTACGAGCTGCAGCGCGCCTGCGTGCCATACGCAATGAAGTAGCTGGCGGTACAGCGCTCCTGGCGCGCCTTCCACAGCTCCGTCGCCAGGTAGATGGCCCACAGCGCTACGACAAAGAGCAGCTGCGCAGCGCGCCAAGCACTTGCGTAATCGATGTTGCGCATGCATGTCACCCTGTCACAGCAGGGTAACCCGCAGCACGCTGCCGACCTCGGCCCTCGGGGCAGATCCGTGCCCTAATTATTGGCTAGGTCCACTACTTACAACATGCTGCACATCTTCAAGCATTAAACGCGGCACAACCGCTGATAAGATCCCTGAGCGCAGGGCAGCTCAGAGCATAATAAGCGGCGCAACATTAACGGCAAACATGACACACTTGCTGCTGACCCCTGGCGGGCCCCCACCTTCAGGGCGGGCAGACGCGCAAGAAAGCCTTTGAGGCCGGGCTGCGTGCCGGCGATGCGGCGCCGCTGCGCCTCGTCGTCGTCGGGGTCCGGCTCCTGCACTATAAAGGCGGAGCCGCGCTTGAAGCTGGGGTTCCTGCACCGCGCAGACCAGCCTTCAATGCCAATACATTCTCCCGCACATACAAACAGCCATTGGTATTTCTGCTCAGGCTCGACATGCTCACGGCTGCCCTTCACTGCGTTTCTAATATTGCCAGCACAGCACTGCCCATCAGCACGCCTGTCGGCAGCCTGTCGGCCACCAAACAGCCCCACCCCGGGCTCTGCCGGGCGGCGCACGTGTGGAACATCTCCTCGTGCAGCACGCCGGAGACTCCCTCCTCCTCCGGCACATGATCATCCGGCAGCAGCAGCTGCTCCCTCTGCAGCACCCACAGCGCACTGCGTGTCTTGGCGCGCCCAGAGCGCACTGCGTGTCTTGGCGCGCCCAGAGCGCACTGCCTGCGTGCTCGAGGGGGCCTGTATAACTCTGCGGACAAGCTGACGTGCCGCAGCGCGCATGTGCTGTTTTTCCGTGCTCCCCAGTCGCCAGCCGCCAGCCAGCAGGCCACGAGGTCGCCACGCATCGCAGCGCATGCGCTAAAATGATGCGGGTGACGCTGTACTCGCATGTACCGTCACAGCCACGATCATCGCAGCAACCACAGCGGCATGCGAGGGTGGCTGCAGGGCGGGGGCTCCACCTCGGCCTCCGCCTCCTTGGCCTTCAGCTCCTGCTGCCACTGCTTCACGCCCTTGCCGGCTGTCTTCTTGACGACAACGCCCAGCAGCACGACCAGCAGCGCGGTCTGCAGCCACTCCGGGAACAGCACGTTGAAGAGCACGCCTGCGCGCGAGGGCGCGCTCAGGCCGGGCGTGCAGGGGCTCGCTTAGCGTGGGCAGTTGTACCCTGTAACCTAACACTATCCCTATGCCACATCCGTTGCGAAGGGCGGCGCTCGCAGCAGTGCCGCAGGCACGTGCTGACACGCTCACCCCTGCTGCGCCGACAGCTCACATGCGTCCCTGGGGGTGCATTCACCGCGCACTTATGTGCAAGCGCATGGTCCCGCACTACAACGGCGGGCAGGCAGTTAACTGTGGCCGCAATCTGCCCGCGCCAGAGCTCACGCCCAACAGTGGCGCTGGCGCGATCGAGATAACCAGTTCTGAGCTAGCAGGTGGCCTGTCGGGGTGCATGCGCAACCGGACGGCGGCGGCAGTGCGAGAGGTTTGCTGATCCGCCAAAACTTAAAAAAAAAACCCATGCTGGCGGTGGGGGGCGGGCGGCGACGCGCACCAAAGCTCACGCCAAACAGCAGCGCCGGCACAAACGTGATGACCAGGTCCAGGTCGGCCAGCGGGCGGTCAGGGTGCGTGGGGCTGGTGTGCGTGAGGCCGTACGCGGTGCTCGCGAGCGCGGACGTCGACACGATGGTGTGCGACAGCGCGGTGGCGGCCTTCAGGTCGAAGCCCAGCAGCACGTTCAGGATGGGCAGGTAGAACGGCCTGCCCCACCGCCCCCGCCCAGGCAGGGTTGCGCAGAGGTTGCACGTCCCACACGCTGCTTCATACACGATCTTCAGTAGGCAGGGGGCAGTTGCGGAACACAGCAGGCCTGTAAGAGACCATGCCATAACATGCAGCTCTGAAAATGACTGCAGCTGTGCGCACACATGCCGCCACCCCTGTGATTGGATGCAGGCTCTCACTACAGCCCGGCACATATAGCCTCTCACCCTCTCTACATGGCGGCCAAAGCAGAATTGCGCTCTGGGAGCATGTGCTATCATACAGCCAGGGAATGCACATGTAAACATCCTAGCCTGCAGGCAACAGCCCGCATGCAAGTCTGGTTTTTCCTTATTCAGCAACGCAGGCCTGCTGCAGCCTGTGAAGTAAAGCGGGCGGTCCAGGCACAGCGCCGGTGCCTGCAGCAGAGCGGGGCCTGATACAACGAGCAGGCCAGGCTGCGCACCCGCCACCAATGCCCTGCGCGCAGAGACACAGCACAGGTGAGGTCCAGTGCCAGTCGAAACATGGGCACGCAGCAGCCATGGTCTGGTAGCGGGCGCTGAGCGCGACTGCGCGAGTGCTGTCCTGCAGGGCAGCGCACCGCGGAGTTGGCCAGCAGTGCGCAGATGCAGGCGAGGACCAGGGCGATGACAGTCTGCGGCGACCACGTCAGCGGCGCGTCCGGGGACGTCGCGCCGAGCAGGGGCCGCAGCGCCAAGCGCCACCAGCTGCGCATCCCCGCACGGGGTTGTCAACCTCTTAACTTAACAATACCGAGCACGGTGCTCTGCTGTGAACGCGAGGCGCCACTTGTCAGCGTGTGCAACTGCACAGCTTGCACGCGCAAGAGCACGGGAGTGCCAGGTCACGAAAAGGTACGTGACAAATTGCGGTGGCACCCATTCGGGATGGGAGGGCATGCCGCCTTCTTGTCACACTGCATTGACTTCAGACTCGCACGGGTTGTTTCTATCGCATCAAGGTGGAAAACATCCAAGAATACATACACAAGCAACACTGCGGTGCAGACGCAAGGACCTTCTTTCCTCAACCTGCCGGCATTGCACAGCACCTGTCGACAGATGGCACTGGCTTGCCTTCATCAAGAGCGCCTGACTCAGAGCACAGTGCCGCCCCTGCCAGGCACAGCAGCGCGAGTGCGCCGCATAACACCACCTTGCCCATGGTTGCTGCTAAGTTGCGGTGCTTGAGAAAGCGGGAGCCGTGAACTTGGGCTGAACCAGGGCAACACGTGCCGCATGCCATGCCCTAATAACCTCACTGGCCAAGCCATGTCTGTGGCACAGCAACTGGCCAAGCCATAGACACAAAGCGTCCGGTATGGCATGACATTGTGCAATCTAGTCGTGACTTTGAACATGCCTCTCCGCACGGTCAAAGGAAACATGCCTCTTCGTACGCCCATGCAGCAGGTTTTGGCCTTCACGCATGCTCTTACCGTGCGTGCTTTTATCATGCCCAGGAGATTCTGTTAAGCCGCACACACTCCACGCGCACATATGGCTTACACATGAAAAAACATATGGCCCTGTACAAGCACAGACATCCTAACAATCGATTCCTGAGCAACACACGAAAGCAACTCACCCACAGCACCACAGGTAAGCGAAGCACGACCACCAACGCCATATCAGCACCAACACCTCTGACATAAGGTTGCAACAGTCAAGCTGCCCACACTGCGCAGCACAGGCTGCCGCAGGCAGGTGGCTGCGCACGACCTAGGATTCATTGCAACACAAAGCGTAAACCAAGGGAAGCTTGAGGCTCGGGGCCAGGGCCCCTGCAGCAGGGACTTGTTCCATAGCTAACTCACAAGTGCCAATCACCGCCAGCCAAACATTTAGCAAAGGGGCTTTTGTCTTCATGCTGGAAGGTACCGCGGACAAACCGCGGTACCTTCCTCACATGCCTGCACTGGCCTGCCCAACAGCTGCGCAGGGGCAGCGCCGCGCAAGCCGTCCTGGCTGGGCCCTAGCATAGACCAAGGCGCCTGCCATGCGTAAAGACGGTTTTCGGTGCAGATAAACAGACACGCTTGGGCATCCCTGCTGCCACATGCCTGTCATGCACAGGCTTCAGATGTCAGGCAATGCTTGCCCGTGCGGGTTTGCGCGCACACCCGCGCCGCAAGCGCGCAGCTCCGCCTCAGGCCGTCACCTTGATGTGTGCATGCTACTCCTTGACACGGTTGTTCTCTTTTGGCTTTGCACGCGTGCAAGTTGGGAATGCTGGTCGCACAACAACCATGCCATGGGCCTCGTGCTCGCGAGAGGGTGCCGCAGCCCCAGCCATGCCTCCAAAGCTGCATGATGCCCAAGCGCACAACCGTGGCCTTGCCGCACGAATCGCCCGCCGCGCCAGCTCAGCACGCCTGCGCCTCGGGCGCGGGCCGCGCGCGCTTCGGCGCGGCGCCGCTCGTGCACGTGCTGCCCATGCGCGAGGCGGCGCCGCGCCCGCGCTTCTTGGCGGGCAGCGTGGAGTCGTCGCCAAAGCTGGCCGAGCGCGCCGGGCCGGCGCGCAGGCTCTCGCGCTTGCTCTCCTCGCTGGCCGCCGGCCGCGCGCCGGCCTCCGCCGGCTCGTACGGCCCGCACTGCGCCGCCGCCTGCGGCAGCAGGCCGGCCGGCGGCACGCCCATGTAGGGCATCATGCCCAGCCAGGGGCTCACGCCGTCGCTCGCGCCTGCGCGCGCGGCGCGTCAGACGCGCGGCCGCAGGCTGCTAAAGGCGAGCGGCGACAGGCGCGTGAGCTTCATACAGCACCCCGCACGCCCTGTACTTCCAAAAGCGAGGAATGAGAGCGTAGAAAGCACTTGCTCGCATGGACACTTACCGCTGCCTACAGCCCACCTTCGGCGGCTCCCCTGCAGCACGCACACGCCCAGCACTGTCATGCAGTGCTGCCCCGCCAGGACAGCCATCAGCAAAACGCCAAGATCAGGCGCGTCCCGGCACACGCCCGCAGCGCTGCCGGGCGTCGGGGGCACGCCTGCCGCGCCGCCGCCAAAGCCCGCCGCGCCGTGCTGGCCGGCGCCCTTGGCCAGCGCCTGCTGCTGGCCCATGTGGTACGCGTACCAGGCGCCCATGGGGTCGAAGCCGCCCTGCGCGCGCGCCAGCGCGGCCGCGAACCAGGGCATGCCGCCTGCGTCGCCGCCGGCCGCCGCCGCCTGGCCCGCAGGGGCGCCTGCGCGCACAGGCCGCCAGCTAAGCGCACGCTCGCCGTAAACGCTACTCAAGCAGCCCCACCAGCGCACACATCATCACACGTATGATCCGCGTCTGCAACAGGCACTCGCACTGTGCCCGCAAACAGCACGCTGCGCAACCGTGCGCGGTGCGCACTCTAAGGCACGTCGCAGGCGAACCTCACCACACCCTGCAACAGCGCGTCAGCCGCAAGCCGCACCTGCAGCATTGCCGGCCTTTGGCGAGGCGGCGTCAGCGGGCGCGGGCGCGGCCGGCATGCAGGGCGGCGGCATCATGCCGTAGCCGCCGTAGCCGAATGGGAACGCGGCGGCGGCGTTGGCCGCGGCCGCGGCCATGCGCTGCTGCGCCTGCAGCTGCAGCTGCAGCTGCACCTGCCGCGCCGCCAGCCGGTGCAGCTCCTCCACCTGTGCGCGGCGGTTCCTTGTCAGGGTCCCTGTCAGGTCTGACCACACGGGGAGCCCAGAAACTGGAAGAGTAATCTGCCATGGGTACCTAATGACACTTCTTATTGGCTAACATTGCAGCTCGCAACGCGGCTAAAGAGCACTGACTCGTGCGCAGGAGCCACGCAGGAGGCAGCCGTCAGTGAACAAAGCAAGGCATGTACATCAGAGGCAGTACGCAAGGGTGGGGAGGCTGGACCGCAGATTGGATGCTGCCCCGCTCCCTGGCTGGGCGCGCCTGCTCGCGGTGCTGCGCGTGCTGCGCGAGCACCTCGCCGCGCAGGCGCTGGTACGCGCCGTCGCCCAGCCGCCGGTGCACCCGCTCCGAGCGCGGGGTCGCGCCCGGCAGCGGCGTTGCCACAGGCGCCGTGGCGCCCTCGCTCGCGTGTGCTGCGTCTGCGCCCGCGGGCTGCACGCCAGCCTCGCTGGGTGCGCCAGTATCTGCGGCCGAGGGCTGCGCGGCGGGCGCGCGCGCGCTGGCCGCGCCCGCGTCGGGGCAGGCGCCGGGCGCCTTGCTGCTGCCGCTGGCGCCGCCGCTGCCGCTGCCCGCATACCCGGAGCGGTCCAGGCAGATGGAGTCTGTGGCGGCGGCGCTGCCGCTCGCCGCCCGGCTGCCGCCGCCACCGCCCGCCTCGCACGCCACCGCAGCCGCCGTGCTCTCAGAGTCCACCGCCGTGCTCGCGCTGCTCGGCCCGCTCCCCGGCCCGGCGCTCGGCTTGATGGCCTTGGCAGGGGCGCCCTTTGCGCACGCTGCGTCGTCAGGCGCGGCCGCGGCCGCGGCGTCGGGGCGCGCGGCCGCGGCGGCGCATGGCTTGGGCGGGCAGATCTCCGCGGGGTCGGGCGGCGCGGCCGCCGCGGCGGCCGCATTGGTGGCGGCCGACGTCAGCGGCCGGCTCTGCCGCTGCGCGAACAGGCCGACCGGCGGCAGCGGCCCCAGGCGGCTGCCCTGCACCGGCTGCGCTGGGAAGGGCGGCGGCGGCGGCTTGACCGGCAGCGCCGCGCCCGCGCGCGCCGGCCCGGCCAGGAACCAGGGCCGCCCCGTGTCCCAGCCGGCCGGGAAGCCAACCGAGGCGGGCGCCAGCGCCTGCCCGCCGCCGGCCGCACGCTCGCCGCTCGCCTGCCGCAGCGCCGTGAACATTCAGCAGTGACAACTACCCACTTTCATTCTGCACTACACTGCTGACTGCGCCACACTGCAGTGCCTCTGTCCCTTACTGTGCGCACGCTGCACCTTCAAAATCAGTCCTTCACAACATCTAAAGCCCTGCCTCACAGTATAGCCCGCCTGCTGCCGGCGCCGCACCTCCTGGCGGTACAGCGCGGCCTCGGACGCGTTGGAGGAGCCAGCGTGCAGCAAGCGCATGAGGTACTCGTCAATCTCGCGGCCGCCGCTGCGCAGGCCCGGCCCCGCGCCCCGGCGCGGCACAAGCCTGCAGTAGCACAGAAAGCTTTTAGAGCCCGTCCACAAGCGGTTGACAGACGCACTTTGCATTTTCGTCCGCCACTGCTTGCCGGCTCAAACCATCGCCTGCCGCTGCTTGGCTCAAATCGGCTTTCAAGCGCCTGCCTCTCAACGACACAGTCCTCGCTGTCCGCAGCGCGTGCCGACGACCAGCACAGACAGCGGCCGCGCCTGGGGTGGTCCTCGTCGGACGTCGCGGAGCCCTCCCGGTGCTTGTCGGTCAGCGAGGGCGTCCACTCCAGCGCCACCGCGGCCACCAGCGCCTGCTTGCTGCCCGCCTCGGCCTCCTTGGTGACCCGCGTCGCCTGCGGCCTTATGGGCGCACGCGCGCCGGCGCCGCACGCGTCGTCACCGCCGGACTCGGGTATGTCCCCGCTGTGCCTGCGCGGGCGGAGCGCCACCATTGTACAACAGCACCAACTTCAGGCCTCCAGGCCAGCAACGGGCGCATTCAGAAGCAGTCCGCGCTGCCTGTCTCTGCCCACCACTGAGGCCCACGAACGGTCAAGACGCAAGGCCTGCTGCCCTGATCACAGAGGTGGTATGGAGGCAGCCCAACGTAGGCAGGCAGGCAGGCCGCAAGCGGCGCCACCCAGTACGGTGGCCGCGCACCCGTCCGGCGAGCTGGGGATCCCGCTGTTTGGCCTGCAGGCGCGCGCGCTGGGCGCCGCCAGCGGCTGTGCGCAGACAGACGTCCCTGCCATCCTGCAAGCCCAAAATGAGAGCCTCAGATACTTCTCATCGGTACATATTCACACGTCCAGTCCGCCATGCCAGCGCCCGCAGAGGGGTCCGCGGGCCGGACTGCGGCCAGGCAGCTGCCCAGACGCCCGAGCAGCAGTGGCTGCAGTGCCCGCACGGCCACGGCCTCCGCAGGGCTGCCACACGGGCTCCACGATGATCCATTGCACCCGCCCGCACCTGTGGCTCACGCAGTGGTCAAGCGTCGCCCACCCTCTCGCCCGGCTTGCGAGCTCCACACACCGCCGCGGCTGCCGTCACTTGGCACCGACGCGTTTTCACACCCAAAGCTCACAGCGTGCCCAAAGCTCTGTCAGACGTCTGGGAAAGGTGCGTGCTGTGCTCGTTTGCTTGATCTGAGCGCGAAGGATCAGCAAGTCAGATATGCCGGCAGAAAAATCCAGCAACTCCCGTAAAATAAATTAGAACCGTACTTTACCGTCAGCTGTTGTGATTGAGGCACTGCACACGCCTATTTCGTTGCCGCAACCTGCCCTGCTGACCCGGCCAGAGTGCTGCAGTGCTCCCACCCGTATTGAGGCACTGCACACGGTTGGGCGCCTGTTTCATTGCCGCAACCTGCCCTGCTGACCCGGCCTGAGTGCTGCGCCGTGCTCCCACCCGCATGCTCTTACCGCGTGCTCGGCAGCTGGTTGAGGTGCATTCGCAGTCAGCACATTGGCGTGCTGCTTGCGTACTGGAAGTTAAATAGGTGTACAGCAATTCCTTACACGCGTATCACACCCGGGTGTGGCCGTCTGCCCCACACCGCACCCCACTCCAGCCTACCGCAGCCTACAAGCTTAAGCATGAAGAGAGCCCGACAAGCAGCGCCATATGTCCAGAACGAAACAAAGCGTTCCCGTCTAACGGTTTGGCAGGCACAGCACAAACAAGTATGGCCCACGTTCTAAGCGATGGACAGTGCGTGCAAGCGGTCAGAGCAGTTCACGCAGCCCAAAACATGGCCCCAGGTGCGCGGGGCAAGGCATAGTAGCGCATCCGCGCGGCTTGCAAAATCCCGTACGGCCTGGAAGGAGCGCGGTCAGGTCGTCAATACGTCGCTGGCCCGCCGCCCGCCATGACCTGGTCCCCGCCGCCGCCGCCGGGGCAGCAGCAGCAGCAGCAGTCCTCAACGCCCTTGGCGGTCTGCGCGCAGCCGCACCACACACGCGTCAGCGCGCGCAGGGTGCGGCAGGGTCGCCGCGTTGTGCGCTTTCGTGGTGTGCGTCCCCGGGCAGCTTCCTGCGCCCCAGGCGGAGCGGAGCTTCCGCGCTCGGAGCACCTGCGGCGCCCCGGGAAGAACGGTGCAACACGGCAAACAACCTGCATTTAAGCCAAAGGCAGCTGCCCAGCCAGACCAGTCAGGAGGAAGCCACACCAAGCAGACGGCCTGAAGCGCCTGCGGCACCCCGGGGAGAACGGTGCGGCAAGGCGGGACTCTCTATCAAGCCCGAGCCAGCTCCTGCACCAGACCAGGAGACAGCACAGCCCCAAAAACAACCAGAGCCCAACCAAGGCAACAGGCCACGCAGGCAGGCTCGGGCGCCCCCATGGATGTCAGCTGCAGGCCGTTCGGAAGCAGCATCCCAGCTGGCGTTTAAACGTCAAGGCCCCCCGCCGGCACAGTGCGCCCCTGGCACGCAGGCAGGTGCAGGCAGGAGCTTGCTCTGCTCCCAGAGCGCAGCTTCAGGCTGCAAGCAGCAGAAGCCCGCGCTCACAACAGGCGCGCTGCCGAGGAGTGGCGCAGCCAGGCCCCTCAAAGCACCAGGCCTTGCCAGCGGTGCCCGCACGGACCAGCTGACTGCTCCAAACAGGTGTACGTGCAGCTGGGGTGACTCAGCTTCAAACGCATGCGCAGGCGCAGCTGGCGCTGCTGGGAGCAATCAGCCGCGGGGGCGGGCGAGCGGGTGCCGCACCTCCTCTGCGCAGAAGCAGAAGCAGACGCACAGCAGCAGGTCCTTGATGCACCCTGCGAAAACACAAGGTGGCAAACGTCACAGTCCCGCAGGCCCAGGATCCAGGAGCATGCCGTGCTTCCAGCCCCAGGCGCAGACACCATGGCGCTCAGAGTTGACGAGAGAGGCAATCAGCGGCGACCGCCAAGCAAGCTCACAACGGGCCAGCATGCGCGCGCGCACCCATTGCGACTGTTGCAGGGAGGCTGGAGGAGGCCGAGGAGCGGTCTGGGGCGAGAGCGCGTCGGAGGTATGGGTAGGCGCCGAGAGTTTTGAAGCCGGCGCTGTTCGGATGCGCCAAACGGGCCTGAGCGTCTGACCCTGTGGGTTCTGCCTGCATAATCTCGGGTCCCCGGAAGTTACATGTGGGGAAGCAACTTCCCCATGCCACATGTGACAAGCGGGGCGGCAGCGCACTGTCTGGCCACAGACATGGAGAGCAGTCGCGCGCCGCGCCGCCATGCACACCGCCCCTTAGTTCGACACACAGAGAGCAGTGCGCTGGCAGGACAGAGCCTGAGCGCTGTGCCGTGGCACGCAGGCCGGCGCGCGCGGCGCCGCGCGCGCAGGCCGGCGCGCGCGCGCTCAGCCGGTGGCCTTGCACACGGCCTCATAGTCCAGGCGCAGCTCGGCGCCGGCGTCCGGGCCGTCGCGCAGGCGCACGCGCGCCTGGAACGCTTCGGCTTCTACAGCCACCATCTCCGCGGCCGCGCCGCGGTGCCGCCCGCGCAGCACGCGCACCGCGCCGCCGGCCGCCGGCAGCACCGTCTCCAGCTGCGCCTGGTCCACCTGCCGCTCGCGCGTGATCTGCCTGACCCTAGCGGCGGCTCAGGTAAGCGTGCACAGGCCGCGGGGCCCGTCGCCGGCGGCGCCGCCCCCGGCTGCGCCCGGGCCGCCGGCCAGGATGATAGTCGAGCGCTCCAGGCCTGCGGCGCTGCCAGCCATTCTTGCTGCCTCTCGTGCTGCAGCCCGGCGCGACGCTGGCCGAGGGCCGGGGAGGCTCTGCCCTCCGTGGTCGGGGGGGCCGGGGGCGCGCCTGCAGCAGGTCGCCGCTGGCGAGCATGCTGACCTGCGCCACGAATTTGGTGGCCAGCTTCACGACCTCGCCCTTCTGCTTGTAGTAGCCATGCTCGGCCAGTTCTCGGCTCATCACCTGCGCGGCGGCCCCCGAGCCGGTCACTCCAGAGCACGGCGGGCGGGCCGGCGCACGGCTGCACGGCCATGCGTGCGCACGCTGCACAGCAGTGCATGCGCTGCGCGCACGCCGCGTCTGCGCCATGCCGTGCAGGCCTCTGACACAGCTCGCCGCCCGAGCGGTGCTGTAAACAGGGCATTGCCCTGTGCATGTCCTCTCACGACTGAAACGTGAGCATGCACCCGCGTGCACGACTGCGCCCCCAGCTCGGCCAAGCAGGGCGTCGGTGCATGGGTCGGGACCGGCCGCAGGCAGACCCGCCGCTCTGGCGTCTGCCCCGAACCGGTTGACAGCTCGCCCGCGCCCCCTGCAGGGCCTGGCGCGCATGCAGGCACACGGCGCGTGCGGCGCGCAGCAGCGCCGCGCACCTTGACGATGATGCCCGGCTGCAGCCAGGGCGCGTCCTTGCGCCCGCCGCCGCCGCCGCCGTTGACGCCGGCGCCGCCGCCGTTGGCCGCAGCGCGCTCCTCGCGAACACGCTTGGTCGCCAGCTCGCGCTCCATGAGCTGCTCCGCCTTGCTCTTGGCGCGCGGCGCGGACGTGCTCGCCGCCTGCGCAGCAGGCGCGCCGCTCGCTTGATCTTGCATGGTCGGGGCAACTAGGGCCGCTGCACGGTTTGCAATGAAATTATAGCAACATAGCCCAAGGCGCCAGGCGTCCCAGCAGCCAGCAGGACGCGAACCTGCGCGGCTGCGCAGCGCAGCGCAGCGCATAAACCCGCCTAGCACGCATGGGAGGGCAATACCTCAGCTGTTGTCCACTCGCAGCGGCCGGCGGCCAGCACGCCCAAGAGGATGCTGACAGTGGTCCTTCACGGACTGCCAGGCCGCGAACCTTGTCGTCGCGCGCCGCCGCCTCGAACGCGGGCGCGGCGCTGCGCGCGGCGGGCGCCTCGCGCGCCACCGGCCGCCGCGCGGCGAGCGCGAGCCGCAGCGGCTCGCCCTCGGCGTCGCGCTGCAGCTCCGTGCCGGCCGCGTAGCCCTCGTCGGTGCGTGCGGTCTTGGCCGCGCGCTCGATCTGGTCCGTCAGCATCTCGCGCTGGCGCTCGCTCTCGTCCTGGCGCCGCCGCGCCGCCCGCCGGGTCAGCGCGGCGCCGGGCGCGCCTCCTCACAGCGACCGAATGTCCTGGCGCTCGCTGCTCGCCACATGAGCGCAGAGCAGCGTGGCGCCGGGCGCGGGTCCGTTCCCCCCGCGCAGGAAAGCTGCCTGCCTGTCCCGCTCGTGCAGCGGCCCGGCCGCGGCCTCGGCCGCCGGATCGGGCGGGCGCACGCGACTGCCCTTGCCGTGGGGGCGGCGCCACATCGCCTCGCTGCACGGGGCGCGCCGGCAGGGGCCGGCGGGAGGCTCACCGCTTCCGCGCGCTCGCGCTTTGCGCGGCGCTCGGCCGCGAGCTCCTCAGCGGGGTCGCGCTGGATGATCGACATGTACCAGCCCTTCTCCGTCTCGTCCACCTTGCACAACCCCTCCCGCCCCAGGTACTTGACAAAGTCTGCGCAAGCGCGGCAGGCGCGCGTGCTCAGCAGCGCCCACGGTGCCGCGCGGGCGGCGCCGCGCTGCCATGGGCCTGCGTACAGGCGCCGTGCAGTACACACACGGGCCCTCTCAGCACCTGTCAGCGTGAGCCACTTTGTGGAGTTCATGTGGACGTGGTGCCGGTTGGCGATGTACTCGTTGTAAACGATTTTGGCCGCGACGCGCGAGTGCGGGTGCGAGCGCCGCAGGTGCTCCAGGAACTCGTGCAGGAAGGACTCGGAGAAGCCGTCAATGACTGCGCAGCACCAGCCACGCGTGAGCATGGTGCTCTTGGTATGTAAACGCAGCGCAGGCAGCAGACATGCAGCACAGCAGCGCCGCTCAGGACCCCGCCGCCTCGCACCGTGCTCCGGGGCCTGCCCAAACACGAGCATCTGGCGCTTGTGCGACTCGCTCGTCTGGTGGCACTTGAACCCGTTCTCGTCCCGGCACTGCTTGTTGCACATCTGGCAGTACCAGCGAAGCTTCTGCAGGCCCTTTGCCTTTTGGCGGTTGGCAATCTGCGGCGCGCTCGCCGTGTTTGTCAGGACCGGCGTGCTTGCAGCCCTTTTCACACACGTGCCGGAAGCAGGACTCAAGCCCAGCGCAGGTCGAGCCACCACACGCGCCTGCTTTGGAGAGAAGAAGTCCCCCTTGCCCGCTTTGCCCATGACGCTGCGCAAGCAGGCGCACAAGCGAGCGACCTCGCAGCCTGCCTGCGTTACGCTCAAACACTGGAAAACAGCTGAGAGTGCCACTGTCTGTATGGCTCACCAAAGCTACCTCTCCAACTGCCTTCAAAACTTGTTTAAGTGGCACTCGAACTCGACTGAAGCAAGCAGGCCCTACATGACACTTTCAGTGCTTTGGCCTGATTATAGACCTTTTGGTAGCTCAAATTGGTAGCTCAAATTGTGCTGTGGTAGCACATGAGGTTGGGCACCAGGGCACTTGAGCGGCTATCTGCATGTCTGTGCCATGGCTGCAGTTGATTTGTTAAGCAACAAGTAGCATGCTGCGCAGCCCAGCATAGGGCTGCGCCCGTATTCAGCCGACGCACGTCATTCACCCAAGTGGCCAAAGTGCACTGTGAGGACCTATTCCACACTATAAGATAAGATACAGACACAAGCCTGCATACCCCATTTTTGCACATGCTTTCGCCGGTGGCACAAGCACCAGATATAGCCGACAGACGCTGCCTGCAACACTACAATGAGTATGCGATCAAAGAACCAAACAGTTTAGGCAGGTGTATGGCACAAATAGCACGTCATGACAATCGTCGTGCGTGCTGTTCAGCGAGGCTTATAGTGTACACAACATGGTACACTGGGACACCCTGGCCGGACAGGAGCGGCAGCCGCCGCATCGCTTCACCAGTCTGGCTGTATGAGCGCCTTGCGGCAGGCGCAGTCGACCGCGACGAGCGGCAGCACGCCGCCTATGATGACATTGCGCCGCATGCCGCACGTGTGGAGGCCGGGGTTGGCGTCTATCACCGCCTGCGCGCCGACGCACGCCGGGTCGAGAGACTCGTTATGCAGTGCCCGCGCAGGCGACTGTCAGCCAGGAGTGCCCAGCTCTGCAGCCGGGTTAACTGATCGAGTTGTTGATGTTTACGAAGTTGGCGTCTAGAAAGACGTCCTCGGCGGTGGCCGACACGAGGGCGCCCGCCTCCCGCGCCGGCACCAGAACACGCGGCGTCCATGCGGAAGCCCAACTTGACCATTGTGAAGTTGAGCGGGCCCTCGGCGGGCGCGGCGGGCGCGCGCGCTTGTGGCGCCGGCGCCGAGCGCGCGCGCGCCGCGCGCGCCGCGCCCGCCGCGGACTCGCTCAGCTTCACAGTGGGCGAGCCGGGCTTCGGCATGGGCGGCCGCATGCTCCCTGATGCCGGCGCGGATGGGCGCCGTCATGTCGACCGCCGCCGAGGACAACTATCCGAACGCCAACTTCGTGGCCCGCCACATTCTTACGCTTGCAAGGCAGACGGCAGATCGCGAACACCGGCCAGACTACAACATGCTCTCGACTTCATGAGCGCGTGCAAGACGCAGTGGGGGCGCATGCGCCGGGCGCGGCGCGCCTGGACGGCCTGCGCGCTGAGCGGCACGCAGCCGCTCACATTGAGGCTGGTCAGGCTGGTCAGGCGCGCAGCGGCCGCGTGCATGGCCGCGTCGGTCAGCCGGCGGCAGCAGTGCAGCCCCAGCGCCGCCATCTGCGGGCACAGCAGCGTGACCGCCACCACGCCCGCGTCGCCCACCTGCGCCCCGCAGCCCGACATGACGCCCGCAGCGCTGGCAGGCGCCAGGGCCCCCGATGCGCGCTAGGCGCGGGCGCAGCTGCGCGGCCGGCTACGCTGAAAGCTGTGCCGGGAGCACAGCAGAGGACGGCATGGTACGACGGTGGCGCCCATCATCGTCACAGGACGCCCGTACTCCACTGCGCAGTCATCAGGCGAGGGCGCCAACGGGCATAAGCAGCCGGCCTGGCTTCCGGCAGCACAGGTGCAGCCGCACAGGGCCTGCTGTGCACACCAGCGTGCATGGAGCGGGGCCGACTCAAGAGGGCATCAGTGCCAGGCCATGTTTGAGAGGCATCGGGAGCGCGCAGCGGGCCATGCGCATCGGTTCGCGGCAGGGGCGCGCGCGCGCCTGGATGCAGCCGCACAGGTCAAGCGCCTGCAGCCCGGGGCAGCCGGCCGCCAGCGCCGCCACACCTGCCTCCGTCACGCGCTCGCACCAGCCCAGGTTGACGCTGCGCAGCCGCCTGCCGGCCGCAGCGTCGTGCTCGCCCCCACAGCGCGACCCACAGCATGACACGGCACGCACACGCCTGCCAGCAGCTGGGCAGCTATGCCGATTGTAGCGCTGCTGGGCACCAGTCAGGGAGCAAAGAGACGCTGGCGGCGCTCCAGTAAATTCTTTATTCTTTAGTACTAAGGAGCGGGGACGCACCGCGCGCCATCGGCGAGCGCGGTGAGCCCTGCGTCGCCCAGCAGCTCGCAGCCGCACGCGTTGAGGTGCGCGAGCGCCGCGCAGCGCGCACCGAGCGCGGCGAATGCCGCGTCGGTCAGCCGCTGGCAGGACGACAGGCTCAGCGTGTGCAGCCGGCCGCCGGCGGCCGCCACAGCGGCGATGCCGGCGTCGGTGATTCCGCGGCAGCACGAGAGGTCCAGCACCTTGCGGGGCGGGGCACGCGCATGTCAGGGACCGGGGGGCCCTGCTTGCCGAGCAGAGCGCATGCAGGCGGGCGTGGCTCGGGCATGCACGCAAAAGCAGCATCTCCCGAGCGGGGCGCGCCTCCAGCTGCGGGCACGAGCAGCACATCAGCCGCGCCAGCGCGCCGTCGCTCAGGTCGGCGCACCGGCGCAGGCTGACGCTGCGCAGCGCGCAGAACAGCGCCGCCGCGCCGCAGACCACGCTGTTCACCTGCGGTCGCAGCGGCAGCGGGGCTCAGCATTACCTTACCCATGCGCAGCAGAGCACCACAGCGTCGGGCGCACATGCGGAGTCGCGCACCTGGCCTGGCGCGCCCCGCGCGGCCCACGTGAAGCACAGGGAGTGCACCTCCCCGCCGATGACGCTGCGCCAGGCCTCACAGACGCACGCCGCCACCTGCGCGTCCGCCCACGAGACAAAGCATTGGCGCACATCCTGCCTCTGCACAGGCTGCCTGCGGAGCCCCGCTCAGCCGGCTCTGCTCACGCAGAGCAGCAGCTTGCATGCCAGTGTGGTGCTCCGCCCGCTCAGAGTAGGTACGACAAACAGGGACGACAGGCGCGCAGTCATCGGGCCATGATGCAGCGGCTGTGCATGCATGCATGCGGCGATGGGGCACATGCGCTGCTTGCGTCACTGCACATGGAATGACGCTTGGTAGCTCAACACACTGCGGAGGGCAAAGGCCGTGCCAAGATGTGTGCAGGTGCAGCCGCGCATGCCCAAGCACACACTCGTCTCCATGCTAAGGCCGCCGCACGTGCTGCTTCCATTGCGTCTAGGGTATGCGGTACGAGGGACAGATCAGGCTTGCATGGCAAGGCCGTGCCTGCACATCGGCATCGGCGAGGAGCTGCACAACGACCATGAGCAGGTCTTTCGTCAGGTCGCCCCAGCGCCCGGGCCGGCTCGGCTTGCGCATCGGCGGGCGGCAGAAGGCTATCTGCAGCGCTCAGACACCTGATATGGAATGCCGACTCGTAGCCCCGTCAGCTTCATGCAGCCTACTCACAAGTGCATGTCAAAAACAAGCATGGTTGCGGCCGCAACCTGCGGCCGCCACGACCAGAAAGGGGCTGTTACACGCCTCTGCGAGTGCAGCCATGCAGCAGGAGACGGGTACATACTGACAATGCTGATTCATGTTTGCAAACCCCTTCGCCCTCAATATCTAGGTATGAACCAGCGCAACAGCAGAGCATAGCGCTCAACAGCTGGCTGGCATGCACAGCGCGCCTGCTGCTGGAAGCGGCGCTGCTTGCGGCGCTGCATTGCGAGCGTCGGCTGCATCACCAGCGTGTCGCAGCGCGCCTGGATGCCCAGGCCCCGCATCTTCGCAACCAGCTCCAGCGCCGTGTGCAGGTTGCATGCTGCGCACCAGGCACGTCAGTGACCCCGTGACACAGCAGTGCTCAGCGCAGCTACGCCAAAGTGTGGCTGCGCAGAAGTTGCAAGCCCAGATCAAATGCATCGCCTCTGCATGCTGCCTCATGAGGCCTTAGGAGCTGTACAGTGCCCTTATTATGCCTCTTGACCAATGCGTTTCCGCAGGAGATTGGGAGCGCTCACGCTTTCCATCCATGGCATGGGTAGGGAGCAGGGCCACAGCGGGCCTGAGTGCCCGCGCTCCAGCACAACCGCACTCCGGCAGGTAAGCATGTGCGGACAAGCTGACCTAGTGCAATACCACGTTCTCCAGTATGCTAGGCTAGGCGGCAAGGTGCAGGCTGCCGCACCTGAGCACTCGCCCACCAACTGGTCCAGCTCCGCTTCACGCACGCGCGGCGAGCGCTTCGCCCCGCCATATGGCATCACGCTGCGCTGTGTATGACCTGCTGCGCAGCACAGGCCTTCTTCGCCGGCGCGCCGCAGGTGTACGCCTGTATTGCAGGTGGCGGACGGGGTTACGCAAGTCCTGTCAGCGCAGGACGGGAGCATGCCCCTGCCCCCGCTGAGCTAGCGCGTATGGCAGTGCCTGCCTTGTTAGGTGGTTGTGCACAGAGCAGCAGGCCAATATGTTATGTGCCTAGTACAGAGTACATGTGACATCGACACAGGCCACAAGCCCCAGCCCAGGCGTGCATGCCCGAGTGAAGCATAGTTTGGTCAGTGTGGCTCGGCACAACACCAGAACAAGATAGCGATAGCTTGCCCCGCGTCCTGGATCTGCATTCTGGCTACGTTGCACAGGCTGGCCCACCTGTCAGGACGCCTCCTCGGATGCGACTGCCGAAGGCGCACGCAGCGCAGAAAGCGCTATGAACCCTCCTTTCAGCTGTCTTCCTTGGACAGCGTAACTGCTTGACGAGTCAGCATGCGCACAGGCACTGCACCGCCAAACTTTCTGATAGAGCGAGCAGCAGCCGTGTGCACAAGACCAGTCAAGGGACTTGCAAGCAGAGCACAAGGAGTAGAGTGCTGAGCAGGCCCAGGCGGCCCCTTTGCGTAGCCTCTGCGCAGGCTCTGCAACATCGACCAGAAAAAAAGAAGCTAGGCGAAGCCGAGGCAGGCTGGCCTACCTGGCCATCTCGCGCAACTTGGGTCGAGCTAGCTATCCCCTACTAAGACCTATCCTTTAAAGCCTAGTCCTTTTCAAGGTGCAGGCTGATGCAACATCAGCATGGCGGGAGGGCATCCCCTGTGTGTGGGCACCTAGAAAAAGTGGCTGATGGAGCGCTGCCACAGCATGTTCCCACCCTTCAGGCAAGGCTGGGCAGCACATGTATCAGGCTCAGGCCCCACCAGTGTGGGGAAGGATGCACTGCAGCTTGTCAAGCTTACATGCTTTGCATGTACAAAATCCGTAAAAGGCATGCCTAAACAGCCCTAGTTGGCTGACAGGCTATCACCACACAGCTGAGGGGGCCATCGGGTTAGGGCCCCCGGTGATGCTCTTCATTCATGCACCATGACCTTGTCCCTGCACACCCTCACGTGTTACTATCCCTTCTTCACAGCAGTCACTTCACCCAAGAGCGCATTACGTAGCTAGCGGCGGTGCTCGCCCGTACTACAGCCACCGCACAGTGTAGCGTGCCCCACCTGCTAGTTTAGGACGCAAGCGCCTGCTTAAACGCGGTGTACGCCGGCTTGTTTGTGAGCGAGTCGACCTTGTAGGTGCCAGCGCCGCCATTCGCCTCGTACGAGCTGCTGCCAAAGGTCTTTATTCCGAACGTGCTCCCGCCTGCGGCAGTCAGAGTGGCGCGGCTGTGATGCTGGTCGGAGCGCATGCGGCTGTGCCCCAGACAGGCCATGCAAGGCAGAGGGTAGCAGCTCACCATTGAGGTTGCTGTCAGAGTACTGGAAGAGGAAGGAACCTGGGCCGCAGAGCACAGCACATGTCAGTCGTGGCGCGGGCGGGCGCAGGAGCGCCGTGCGCTTGATGGCAGAGCCGCGGCGACCGACCTAGGAAGAGCGGGTACTGGGTGCCCCGAGCAAAGCCGTAGAGCGCTTTGGTTTCATTGCCCACTGCGTAGGCCTGCTCCGTGAGCGAGTACGGCGATCCGGACTGCCTGCGGGTACATGGACGGGTTGGCATGTCAGAGATTGCATCGCCCTGTAACACTCATGTGCAATTCTTGTGCATGTTACATTGAGTCACGTTGCCTGCCTGAAAGGGACAGGCAGCAGACATGGCGCCCTTTACACGTCACATTTACACTGAGTCAGGGTCGTCACACTACAAATGAAAGCGATCTGGTTACCTGCCATACTCTGTGACGATCAGCGGCGAGCTCTTGAGGTTGGAGTTGTTGAAGTAGCCGCTCAGAACATTGGCCAGGATCCCGGGCAGCTGACTGCTGTTCTCGGAGAAATACCTGCTCCATGCATGTTGTTTCAGTTGTCTGTGAGAGGCAGGGCACGCCAGGAGTAGACATGGCACATGAGCATGACAGCCCCTGCCCTCATCGAGCGGGCGGCACATGTTGATTCCTTGCATTACGCGCGTGTTGTAGAGCGTTCTCTGCCCTGCGCCGCCCACACATGTCGTCCGGATCTATTTGGCTTTCTGCAAGTTCGCATGCAGTCGTAAGCAGAGCTTGCGCACCAGCGCTGACAAAGGCCTGCTTGACAGACGCTGCTGTGGCAAAGTTTGCGTCGAAGATGCTGGTGATGACGATGGGGCGGCTGCTCGTGTCCATGGACGCAATCTGTTGCGCCGCGGCGATGAGCTTGGGGAAGCACTTGGAGAGGGGCTGACAGGAGCTGTCAAAGGAGAGCTCATTGCTCAGCCCTGCGGTCGCAGGCGTCAGAGGCCTTAGGCTGCATGTCTGGCAGGCAGCGGTGCATGCCGCTCCAACCAGCAAGCTCACCCCATGCCATGTTTGCGGGGTTGTTGACGGTCTGCGCGAGGCAGGCCAGCACGTTGAGTAGGTTGCAGCATGATGCATGCATGCAGGATGATGCACGCATGCGCAGTGCCGCAGGACCTCCCAACACACCTCCTGAACAGTTGTGTTGATGTACTGGGCGCTGGAGGACGCCAGGATCTCGGCGTTGGACAGCGGCACCATCACCTGCACAGCCATTCGTGGTGAGCTCCAGCATCCATGCTGCGCTGCAGCAGAGTGTGTCATGCGGCTGTAGTAAAGCTATGGGTGCATGTCACGAGCGGACCTTCATGCCCGCGCTGTAAGCGGCGTTGAGGAAGCTGACATGGCTGTAGTAGCCCTTGAACTCGTACATGCGCAGAGCGTTGACGTTCATGGACTTCAGGTCCGCGGAGTCGTTGCGGCCCCTGCACATGCATTCACGCATGCTGGCTTAACAACATGCGTGGTTTGCCAGTGACAAGGGGCTGTCAGCGCTCGAGTGGGAGCAAGGCGCGCACGCGCTTCCCCACAGGGCAGGAAAGTTGCTGTTCTCAAAGTCGCCGCCAGTGGCGGGATAGGGGCCTGCACGCCAGGGTGCAGTTCTTACGCTCGCCACGCCTTGTTGGCGGCATAAACGCGCCTTGGACTGCTCGCGCCTTGGCGCCAGATGCTAGGCTTGAGGTTCTGAGATCATTGCCAAAGCTACAAGCTCAAGTTGTGCCTGGAGGCACTCTATGACAGCCCAAGCTCGTGCAGAGTGTGAAATGATGCACCTCGCGCCATGCCTGCCAAGTCATCACACACACACCGCCGTGCGCACCTCCTTGGTTGTAGCTGGTGAAGTCGGACGGGTCAGGACTGTACACGATCCCTGACGACCAACATCACATTATGTTCTTTCATGCACTGAGGCTCACCTGGATGCAGCCTTCCCAAAGAGAACCAAAAGAAAACAGTCAGCGCACCTCTGATAGGCCGAAGGGAGTGGCCTGGGGAGGAGTATGGCAATGCTGCACCAGCAGGTGCGAGCGCAGCCTCCTGCGATGAAAATGGTGCAGGTGCTGCCTGTGTGAGGGCTGCCGCGTCAGGTGCAGGTGCTGCACCTTGGGCCAGGCCTGCACCTTGTGCTACCACAGTGCCTGCCAAAACAAGGCACACGACTGTGGCAGCGAAGGTCATGGTGCTGGCAGGCTTGGCCAGACCAAGTGTGTGTGATGCACAAACAGAGTCAGGCAGGGGTGGCAGCACAGCACGATGTTTGCAGGACGGATCAGTGCTCGGCTGCCATAAGAAGCTCTGTTTTTCTGCCCAGGAATTGGGGGTCAACACCCGGGTACCCCAAGCCTGTTCCTTTTTGAACGCTTTCTGAAACGAGCGCTCACGGAGCATGCATGCACATTGATCTGCGACAGCGTAGCAGCATCCGCTGCCCACGGCGGCGGACGCGCAGGGCAGCTGAGCATGACGCGAGGGAACAACGTCAAGGAGGAGCTACGCCAGGCTGGCCTGAGGCGGTGAGCAGGCCCGCATCGGACCAGCTAGTATGTGTGTGCCAGCTCTCACGGCACTATTCCGCAGTGAGCTTACAAAGTGCACTTACGCGCAGTTTGGAGCAGTTTAAGGCGCAGAAGAGCCTGGCATCCAAGCACAAGCTCCCGCCGCAGACTGGCGGACCCAGCGCCACAGGTACGTGCACCCTGTTGCAGTCACGTCTGGTCCTGGTTACAGTGCTTATAAGCTGCTGATTACTGTGAGCTGCAAGCTGCGAGGACAACGGCCTGCAGCGCTGCCTGAGGCCGCCGCGCGGACTGCAGCGGCAGGTGCGCGGTCCGGCAGTGGGGCGCCGGGCAGCGCGCTGGCCAGCCCAAGCAGGGGCCGCAGGAGCACCGACCAGAACACGCACCCCAACGCCAGCCCGCATGCCGCGGGCGGCGACGGAGCCGGCGCGGCCGCAGGCGCTGCCAAGCTCCTCCCGAACTCGGCGGCGGGCGCAGAGACGCTCACCGGACGCGCAGCGCCCGCGTCCGGCGCCGCGCTCGAGGACGCCAGTGGCCAGGGCGCGGCGAGTAGCACGCCCGCCGACAGCGAGCCGGCAGGCTGCGAGCGGGGGAGCGCAGAGGCGCCTGCGCATGGCGCAGCCCGCCCTGCAGGGGCGGGGTCTGCCGTGGCCGAGGCCAGCAGGGCCGGCGGCGTGGGCCCGGACTCCGCAGCGCCGGGGGCACCCGGCAGTGGCGCGCCGAGCCTGCCCGAGCTGAGCGTGCCCGTCAGCGCGGCGGCCGGCGCGGCCGGCGGCGACGGCACTGCCCCGTCCAGCGCAGGCTCTGCGGGCGGCTTTGACCGCTTCCATGACGCGCTGGATGACCTGGCCGGCCAAGACGGCGCGCCCGGTGCGAGCCCTGTCGTCTTTGCGATCGCATGCTCTTGGATCGAGTGCATGTCTTAGTATGGCATAGGTCCGGCATGTGCGGAGCAAGTTTGCTGCCGCGGATGGAGCACAGGCATACGGGCGCCACGCCAATCTGCAAATGGGCAATGCCTGAAAGGCGCTGCTGGCACGATATGGAGTGCTATGGCTCATCTCAATGCACCCCACTGTGTGCAATTTGAATCCCCACCGAGCCAGGCACACAGCCCAACATGTGCTAGGCCACGCTGGACTCCGGGCCTGCGCGCACGCGCAGGGGCCCACGAAGGCGGCGCCCCAGCGGTCGCAGTGCGGCAGGCGCCAGCGGCGGCACGAGCGGCGGACGCGGCGCTGCGGGAGGACCTCGCGGCCTCGCAGCGGCAGACGGAGTCCGCGGTGAACCAGCTGCGGGACGCGCAGATGCGCTGCGATCGCGCGCAGGTGGCCATCACGCTTGGACGCTTTGCCGGTAGCTGCACACCGGGTCGGCATGGCCCGTCAGTGCATGCTCGCCTGGCGCGAACTCTCGCCCGCAAGTGTACAGGATGCATGCGGCCGGCGCGAGACGGGTCTTGGTGGCGTGCGGAGAGCATTCGGGGGGGGCTCTGCATGCGCGGCAAGGCGCGCGCTGCCACGCTGCGCAGGACCGCGGCGAGCGCGCCAAGGCGGTGGCCGCGGAGCTGGCGGACGAGCTGGAGGCCGCGCGCGACGAGGCGCAGCGCCTGGATGCTGACCGGCGGGCGCGCCCCGCGTCACCCGCTCGCCCGCCATAGCCCAGCCTAACCCTAGCCCAGCTTCGCAAGCGGAAGAGGACAGCTGGCGGTCAGCCTGAAACCCTTCCCTGTACAGGGTCTTCCCAGCGCACTGGCATGACTCCTGGATCCGTGGGCGCACAGCTCGAGCGCGGCAGAGCGAATGGGCCACTGCATCGCACCGCTCGCGCAGGGCACCAGCGCAGCGCTGCGCCCAGGCAGCGCGGGCCGGTGACGGGGCTGGCGCGCGCGCAGGTGCTAACCGCGCGGGTGGCGGCGCTGGAGGCGGAAGCAGCCGCGGCCTCGGCAGCCAGCCGCGCGGCGCCGGGCGCCGAGGAGCCCGGCGCGCAAGATGTCGCGGCGATCCGCGCCACCGCGGAGGCCGACGCGGCCGCCCTGCGCGCGGCGCGGGAGCAGCTGCGCGAGCTGCAGGTGCGCCCCTGCAGGCGTGGGAGCCGCTCTTGAGCCAGGAGCAGGGTGCGGCAGTGACGTGCTGTGCTTGTATGCTTGCTCAGCAACGCCGTGAGCCGGTCGGTGCGGTGAATGAGGTGTGAGCGCATGCGGGTTGAGGACTGCCCATGCCAGCTGGCCTAGGAGGCGGGTGCTTGGCTTGATGCATGGAGCAGGGGGCTGCGACTCGTGCACCCACAGCAAGGAAGGGTCGGGAGGTTCCCCTGCTGTGGCCAGGCGGCGCTGGACAAGGCGCAAGCCCGTGGCGAGGCGGCGGGCGCCCACCCCAGCGCGCCGGCCGCCCTGGGCGCGCCGGCCGGCGCGGCTGACGCGGAGCGCCAGCTGAAACAGGCGCGGCCGCTGTGCATGCGCGCAGCCCATGAGGCCCACGTCCGTCTGCAGCGCCCACAGCGCGCACAACAAGCTGCGCTCCAAGATTTTTTGGCGAAAGGCTGACCGGTGTGCACACAGCGCAAGAAGAACCAAACGCAAACGCGGCCACTGCTCGCCGGCTCCGCTCCGCTCTTTGCTGCGCCGGACACGCGCTTGCAGCGCATACTTGCATCTAGTTGGGCCTGTCTGCGTCCCATCTGCACGGGTCACCTGCTGACCTGCTGCTGCTACCTTATGCTGACATGCTGAAGCCATTTGCTGCACCGCTTTCCGGCTCCCCGCCAACATGGATGCCAGGCTGATGCGCTGGCTGCTGCGCGGTGCAGGCTGTTGCGCTGCGCGCGCGCGACGCCGCGCGCATCCGCGAGGCTGAGGCCACAGCGGCGGACCTCGACGCGCGCGCCGGCATCGCGCGCCAGCGCATCGCCATCCTGGAGGCCGAGCTGGAGGCCGGCGCCGCGGCGCGCCGCCAGCTTGAGGCCGACCAGCAGGCGCAACAGGTGTTGATTTATTTTTAAAATATATTGTAATTAAGAATAATTTACTTTCCACTCCCACACGGCAGGCGGACGCGCGCTGAGGGGGCCGCTGCCGCGCAGGCGCGCGCGGACGCGCTGGCCGCGCAGCTGGCGGCCTCGCGCGCGCAGGCGGCCTCCGCCGACGCGGAGGCCGCGGAGACCGAGGCCGCCTTCCACCTGCTGCAGGCCGAGGCGCGCCCCGGCTGATGCTCTTACCCTAATCCTAAGCCTGATCACTGGCTAGAACCAATGTGCGGGCCGCGCTGGCGGGCCCCCGCGCACCCCCCCGCCTGTTCTGGCTCGCCAGGGTGCAGCCCGCAAGCAAGGCGCGGCCGCGCGGCGCTCTGCTGCTGGCGGCGCGCGGCCCTGATCGGCCAGCGGTCACGGGCAGCCGGGCCGCGCGGCCAAGCACACGCGCGCCGCGCGCAGATGGCCGACCTAAGCCGCCGCGTGACGGCGGACACCGCCGCCGCCGTGGCCGCAGCGCGCGAGGAGGCGCGCAGCGAGGAGGCGGCCGCGCAGGCGCACCGGCGGCAGGCGGCGGCGAACGACTTTGACGCGCTGCGAGCCCGCGCTGAACGCGCTGAGGCAGCTGCTGCGGAGGCAGAGCGGGAGCGTGCAGCCGCGCTCGCCGCCGCAGAGCGCGAGCAGGAGGGCCTGCGGCAGCGCCTGCAGGAGGCAGAGCATGAGCTTGACGCGCAGCGCAGCCGCGCTGAACGCGCTGAGGCAGCTGCAGCGGAGGCAGAGCGGGAGCGTGCAGCCGCGCTCGCCGCCGCAGAGCGCGAGCAGGAGGGCCTGCGGCAGCGCCTGCAGGAAGCAGAGCATGAGCTTGACGCGCAGCGCAGCCGCGCTGAACGCGCTGAGGCAGCTGCTGCGGAGGCAGAGCGGGAGCGTGCAGCCGCGCTCGCCGCCGCAGAGCGCGAGCAGGAGGGCCTGCGGCAGCGCCTGCAGGAGTCAGAGCACGAGCTTGACGCGCAGCGCAGCCGCGCCGAAGGCGCTGTGGCAGCCGTAGCGGAGGCAGAGCGGGAGCGTGCAGCCGCGCTCGCCGCCGCAGAGCGCGAGCAGGAGGGCCTGCGGCAGCGCCTGCAGGAGGCAGAGCATGAGCTTGACGCGCTGCGCGCTCACGCTGAGGTGGCCGCAGCGGATGCAGAGCGGGAGCGCTCAGCCGCACTCGCGGCCGCAGAGCGCGAGCGGGAGGGCCTGTGGCAGCGCCTGCAGGAGGCAGAGCGTGAGCTTGACGCGCAGCGCAGCCGCGCCGAAGGCGCTGTGGCAGCCGCAGCGCAGGCAGAGCGGGAGCGTGCAGCCGCGGTCGCCGCTGCAGAGCGCGAGCAGGAGGGCCTGTGGCAGCGCCTGCAGGAGGCACAGAGCGAGCTCGACGCGCTGCGCGCTCACGCTGAGGCAGCCGCAGCGGATGCAGAGCGGGAGCGCTCAGCCGCGCTCGCGGCCGCAGAGGGCGAGCGGGAGGGCCTGCGGCAGCGCCTGCAGGAGGCAGAGCGCGAGCTCGACGCGCTGCGCGCCCGCGCCGAGCGCGACGACGCGCTGCGGGACGAGCAGGCGACTGCGCTTTCTGAGGCCGCGGCGCTCGCGGAGGAGCGCGGCGCGGCGGCCGCCCGGCTGCAGGCGGCGCTGGACGCTGCCAGGGACGCCGCCTGGGAGGCGTCCAACGCGCAGGCGGCCGCCGCGGCGGACGGCGCGGCCGTGTCCGCGCGCTGCGCAGAGCTCGACGCGGCGGCGCGCGGCGCGCGAGACGGCGCCACGGCGGCCGAGGAGCGCGCGGCGGCGCTGGAGGCGCGGCTGCGCGGCGTCGCCACGGAGCTGGCGGCGGCCAGGGCAGAGGCCGGGCGGCGCGGCAGCTCGGAGGTGCGCGGCCCTGTTCTGCGAGCTCTTAACCCAGCTGGTCCGCTCATGTCAATCGTGCTGTGCTCGGCGCCGCTGCGCCCTGAACAGGGCAGACTTTTGAAAGGGGCGGCAACCAGCCCGCCTGTCACACCCAGTGCGGGTGGCCGCGCTGCGCCCAGGCCGAGGCGCTGCGCGCGCGTGCGGCGGCGGCCGAGGCGGCCGCGCGCGAGGTCTACGCCGAGCTCGAGGGCGCCGTCGACGAGGCCGGCGCGGCCGAGGAGCGCGCCGGCCGCGCGGAGGCGGCCGCGCGCGCGCTGTTCGCCGAGCTGCAGGCCAGCGAGGCCGAGCGCGAGGCGGCTGTTGAGCGCGCGGCGGCGGCCAGCGCGGCCGCCGCTGCCGCGCAGGCGGCCGCGGCGGCCGCCGCGGGCCGCAGCGCCGAGCTGGAGCAGCAGGCCGCTGCGGCGAAAGAGAGCGTGGGCAGGCTCGAGGCGGAGGCGGGGCTGGCCGCGGCGGCCGCAGCCGACCGGGCGGCCCGACTAGAGGCGCGCGCGGCGGCAGTCGAGGCGCGCTGCGCGGAGGCGGAGACGCGTGGCGCCGCCGCGGAGGCGGCGGCCGGCGCCGCCGCGCGCGAGCTGGGCGAGCAGACGGACATGGGCGCCTGCCTGGCCGCCAGCCGCGATTTTGCGCTCGGCGAGGCGCAGGGCCGCGTGCGCGATCTGGTGCGCCTGCAGCCTGGCAATGACAGAATGAATGAGTTACAGCCGTGTAGCAGCCAACTTTGGCTGCTTACGAGCGGCTGGCTGGAAGTTTGGGGAAGGCTGTGGCGGGTCCTGGGGTGCAGGGGCAGCACGGCGGTGTTGCATGCTCATGGTGGGGTGGCATGCTTGGGTGGGTGCGCGCCTAATTGTAGACGGTCTGGCATGTCATCTTATGGTGTGGAGCACACTGCTTGTTACACAGACGCATGGGATTACTGGGCACAGTGTGCGGCGCGCCCTGCGCCTGGTGTCAGGCGCCAGGGCCGCCCGGCACAGGACATCTGTGCCGTGCGTCGCGTGCGAGCTCCAAAACCTCACTCAGCATAAAGAACCCGCGTGCTTGCCACGCGCAGGAGCACAGCCTGGCCGAGGAGCGGGCCGAGGCCGCGGCCGCGCGGCCGCTCGCCGAGCGCGCCGCGGCCGACGCGCGCGCGGCCCGGGCCGACGCGCAGCGCGCCGAGCAGGCGCTGGCGCAGGCGCGGGCGCACGCGGCCGACCTCGCCGCCGAGCTGGCCGCAGCAGAGCAGCGCGCCGAGGTTGCGCTCGGTGCGGCGCGCGCTGAGGCCGCGGCCGCCGCGGCCGCCGCGGCGGTGGCCGGCGAGCAGCTGGCGCAGGCGCGCTCGCGCGCTGACGAGGACCTCGCCGCCGCCCTGGCCACGCAGGAGCGGCAGCAGGAGGCCGCGCGCGCGGCGGCGGCAGCGGCGGCGGATGCGGCCGGCCGGGAGCTGGCCGAGGCGCGCGAGCGGGCGGACGAGGCCGCCGCCGCGCTGGCCGCCGGGGCAAGTCAGCTGGAAGGCCTGCAGGAGGGGGCGCGCGCCGACGCGCTTGCGCTGGCCGAGGCGCGCGGCCGGCTGCAGGCGGCCGAAGCGCGGGCAGAGGCAGCCGGGGGCCAGGCGCAGGCGCTGCAGGGGCAGCTTGCGGCCGCAGCGGCGGAGCAGCAGGCGCTGCGCGAGCGCGCGGCCGCGGCGCACGTCAGTGCCGAGGCGCTGCGGGCGCAGCTCGCGGCGGCGGCGGAGGCCGCCGCAGCAGGCGGGCGCGCGCTGCAGGAGCGGGCGGCGGCCGGCGAGGCCGGCGCCGTCGCGCTGGGCGCCCAGCTCGCCTCCGCGGGCGAGGCGGCGGCGCGCGCGGAGGCCGATGCGGGCGCGCTGCGCGGCCGGCTGGAGGCAGCCGAGGCGCGCGCGGAGGCGGCCGACGCGAGTGCGGCCGCGAGCGACGCGCAGCTGGGCGCGCTGCGCGCCCAGCTCGCCTCCGCGGGCGAGGCGGCGGCGCGCGCGGAGGCCGACGCGGGCGCGTTGCGCGGCCGACTGGAGGCCGCTGAGGCGCGCGCGGAGGCGGCCGACGCGAGTGCGGCCGCGAGCGACGCGCAGCTGGGCGCGCTGCGCGCCCAGCTCGCCTCTGCGGGCGAAGACGCGGCCGCGGCGCTGCAAGGACAGCTCATGGCGGCGGCGGAGGCCGCGGCCGCGGCTGGCGCCGAGGCGCAGGCGCTGCAGGAGCAGGCAAAGGCGTCAGAGGACGCTGCGGCGGCGCTGCGAGGCGAGCTGGCTGCCGCCGTCGAGGCTGCGGCGGCGTCTGACGCCGAGGCGCGGGCCCTGCAGGAGCGCGCCTCCACAGCGGAGCTCGCCGCTGGCGGGCTGCAGGAGCAGCTGGGGGTGGCAAGTGAGGCTGCGGCGGTGGCCGACGCCCAGGCGCGGGCCCTGCGGCAGCGCGCGGAGGCAGCAGAGCTCGCCGCTGACGGGCTGCGCGCCGAGCTGGCCGCGGCGAGCGAGGCCGCGGCGGCGTCGGGCGCCGAGGCGCAGGCTCTGCGGCAGCGCGGCGCGGCGGCAGAGCTCGCTGCTGACGAGCTGCGGGAGCAGCTGGCCACGGCGAGCGAGGCAGCGGAAGCGGCCCAGGCCGGCGCCGATACGCTGCAGGGCCGGCTGGCGGCGGCGGACGAGCGGGCGGCCGCCGCGGCGGCCGCCGCAACGGCCGCCACCGCAGCCGCCGCGGAGGGCGGTGAGCAGGTGCTGCGCGCCAAGCTGAAGGCGGCCGTGCGCAAGGGCAAGGCCATCGAGGCGGAGCGCGCCGCCGCGCAGCGCGCGACCGCGGCCGCAGAGGCCGCACATGCAGAGGCGCTGGCCGAGGCTGCCGCGAGGGCTGACGCTGCTGAGCGAGCGGCCGCGGCCGCCGAAGCTGAGCACGCACGGGCGCTGGGCGAGGCCGCTGCCATGGCTGACGCTGCTCGGCATGCCGCATCGGCCGCCGAGGCCGCGCACGCGCAGGCGCTGGCCGCGGCCGACGCCAGGGCCGATGCCGCCGAGCGCGACGCTGCGACCTCCGAGGCCGCGCGCGTAGAGGCGCTGGCCGAGGCCGCCGCAAAGGCCGACACCGCCGAGCGCGCGGCGTCGGCCGCCGCGGCCGCGTATGCGCAGGCGTCGGCCGAGGCCGCGGCCGCGCACGCCGGCCTGCTGGCCGCAGCGCGCGACCAGGCGGAGGCGCAGGCCGCGGCCGCAGCCGCCGAGGCCGCAGCAGCGGCGCGGGCCGAAGCCGCGTCGGAGGCCGCCGCTGCAGTCGCTGCTGCCGAGGCGGACGCCGCCGCGGCGCGGCGGGAAGCGGCCGGCGCAGCCGAGGCGCTCGCGGCCGCGCGGGCGGAGGCGGGGTCTGAGGCCGCGGGTAGGGCTGCGGCCGCTGAGGCCGGCGCGGCCGCCTCCCGGCGGGACGCGGCGGAGGCGGTCGCAGCCGCTACGGAGGCTGCCGCGGCCGCGCGCGCGGCGCAGGAGCAGGCGGCGGCGCGGCATGCGGCCGAGCTGGACGAGGCCGCGCGTGAGGGTCTGACTAGGGCGGCGGGCGCTGTGGAGGCGGCGCGTGCGGCGGCAGCGCGCGCAGCCGCGGCGGAGCACGAGGCGGACGGTGCGGCCCCTGATCGGAGCAGAGACTGAAAGGTTGCATAGATCGAGCATGCACTGGGCTGCAGTGCAGCGTCCACGGGCAGAGCAGGGGTAGGCCAGAGCGTAGACCAGACCAGGGCCTCGCCTGGCAGCGCGAGGCGTGCTGCGCCGGCCATTTGTGCGAGCGTGCGGTTTGGCGGCGCTGGCCCTGTGCCGGCCTGCCAGCACGCCTGGCCTCCTGCCGCGACAGTGCATGGCTGCGGCAGGCTGGCCGGCGGCAGGGAGTCAAGAGCTGCTAAGGCGCCTGCAGGCTGCACGAGCGCGTGCGCGTCCGCACGCCTGTCAGCGCCGCCGCGCGCTGTCACGCCGAGGCGCGCGGCGCGGGCGCGCACAGGCCTGCGCGAGCGGCTGGCGGCCGCGGCGGGCGAGCAGGCGCGGGCGCGCAGCGAGGCCGCGGCGGCGGCCGCCGCGCTGGCGGACGCGCGCGCCGGCCGGGACGCCCTGCGCGCGCGCGCCGCCAACCTCGCGGATGCACTGGCGGACGCGCAGCAGCGCGCGGCGGCCGCCGAAGCCGCCAGGTTAGCTGCCACCGCCACACCCTCAGTCAGTTGCGCATGCGCAACCTGCACAAGATCGCGCTGGGACTTGCGGGCGTGCAGCGCCCTGCGCGGCACGGCAGCCGCGCTTGGGCGGCCGGCAGTCGCGCTTGGGGGCAGCCGGGAGCTGCTCGGGGCGTGCGCGCGCGTCGGCTGCATGCCCGGCGCAACAGGGCGCACGGGTGGGAGTGTGCGCGGTGCGCGGGCGCGGGCACGCTCTGCGGACATGCACGCGCACGCAGGCTGGCGCGGCGTCTGTATAAGCGCGCGCAGCGGCGCCTCTGACGGCGTCAGAATGCACTGACAGCGAGCCTAGCGGGCGCGCTGCGCCCCTGCATGCAGGCGCGCCGACGCGGCCGGGGCGCGCGCAGGGCGCAGGCGCAGGCGCGCGCCGAGGGCGCGGACGCGCGCGCGGAGCAGGCGGCCGAGGCGGCGGAGGACGCGCGCGGCGCGGCGCGCCTGGCCGCATCCAGCCAGGCGGGCGCCGCGGCGCGCCTGGCGGCCGCCCAGCGCGAGCGCGCCGCGCTGGCCGAGACGCTGCAGGCGGGCCCCGGCCGCGTGACAAGCGCTCGCTCGTGCCGCCGTTGCTGGCATGTGGCGCAGGACTTTCCATGGCAGAATCTGCATGCGCCAGCGTGTCAATTGATGCAGCTCTGAGGGGCTGCATTGACTCGCCCGAGCGCACACAGGCTGCGCACGCGGAGCGCGCCGAGCTTGAGCAGCGCCTGGCCGCCGCCGCCGCCGCCGCAGCCGCAGCCGCCGCCGCCGATGCCGCCGCGGCCGACTCGCCGCCGCGCGCCGCGCTCCTGCCGGTCCACTTTGCGGGCGGCGACGCCGCGGCGGCCGCGGCGGCGGCCGAGGCCGGGGCGGGCTCGCCCGCGCGCCCGCCGCGCCAGCAGCTGCTGCCGCGCTCGGCGCCGGGCGGCGCGCAGCCGGCGGCGCGGCACGCGGCGCCTGGCGCCTGGGCGCGCGGCGCGGGCTACGACCCGGAGGCGGCCGCGCCGGCCGGCGGCGACGCGGCGCGCGGGGACGCGCCGACAGACCGGGCCGCCGCGGCCGGCTGGGACGCGGCCTATGCCGACGCGCCCACGCCGCACCCCAGCCGCCTGCCGGCGGCGTTCCGGTCGCTGCCGCTGCTGCGCGGGCCGCTCGCGCGCGCCGCGGGGCCCGTCCAGCGCCTGGACCGCGCCACCGCGGCCGCCGTGCTGTGGCTCCAGGCGCGCGCGCGCGCTCCGAGCCGTGCAGGCGCCCGCAACCGCTGCTGTGGCCTGAATGATGATGTGTAGATAGCAGTGCAGGTGGCAGGTGTAGAGATGGCAGAGGCGCCGAGCACCCAGGGCGCGGCGTGCATGCGAGCGTGCAGCTGCAAGGAACGGGGCGCTCGGGGGTGTAGCATGATACGAAGGGCTGCTGCAGGGATAACAGGGTTTCTGGGAATCAGGCCTACTAGCGAAGTGCCTGGCAGCGCGCCACCGCCTCATGGGGCAGGCCCAGCAGGCAGCAATCACTGCTGCGGCAGCCGGTGCCGCAGCCGCCGGCTGCGCACAGCCGAACCCGCGCAGTCACCGCCGGTGCGTGTCCAAGTACATCGTGCCTGACCTTGCTTTGACCCAGCTGGTGCGCGGTGCGCAGGGCGAGCCGCTGGCGCGGCTGGGCGCGCTCGCATACCTGCTGGCCGTGCACGCGCTGCTGCTGGCGTGCGAGCTGGGGCACCGCCGCCGCCTGCTGCCCGCGTAACGCTGCCGCGGGCGGGCGGGCTCGGCCGCGTTCGTGGCGGCGGGGGCGTCTGGTCGTGGCTGCGCGGGGGTGATGGTGGTGTACATGAGAGCATAGACTGTCAGCCTTTTGTTAGCAGCTACCCGGCCACGCGGCATGTGTGGCCACCCTGACCATGGTGAGTGGTTTAGAATGTCTTCACAAGGTGGAAAGCGGGAGCGCGAGGGATGCGGCCTGTACAAGAGAGCCCGCCGAGGCGCTTTGGGACTTCACGCGCAGGGGCATGCACTCCTGCCTGATGTTACACTGGCTGCGCCCGTGACAGAGCCGGACAGCTGTGACCGCATGCGACCCCGCGCCCTACTGCAGGTCCCCAGCTGATGCTGCCCCCAGGAAATACTTCAGGTGGATGCGAATGCCCCCACCGAGGCGGGGAGCGCGCATGCCGGCGCTCACCGCACAGGCATGCGCCAGCCAATGTGGCTGTATCTCCGCCGTCAAATTGTCCACAGTACTCACCACATCGCTCAGGAGACAGCCACATGGAGGGTCTCTATGCGAAGGCATATAGCCATGCAACCAAACGCCCGCTGCCCCGCCGGCGCCCCCTACTGCAGCGGCCCCACTGTCTACACCACCACAGCACTGCATTAAGCCACGCCGGAGCGCTTCAGTGCATTCCGCATGTTGTGCAAACACATGGCCACGGCAGGGCTCGCGAAGGATGCCTCGCGCGCGGCGCGGGCAAAGCTGTTGAAGGCAGGCTCCGAGACAGCGACCTGGTGCCTCCGCAGGCCGCTGCCGCTGCAGGCGCTTCAGAGTTGCTGCAAACCCTCTGGCGCCACGCTGCGCCGGATCCGCAGCTGTCACGGGCGGCGCTGGCGCGCTGCCTATGCCAGGCCGCAAGCCCTCCAGGGCTGCGGGCCCTCACCGGACCTGCAGGTGGTGACGGCGGCGCCGGCGCACCGCCTCGCCGGGCTGCTCGGACAGCTGCTTGGCGTGCGCGGCGGGCGCGGACTCGGCGCTGTAGCGCTCCGAGAACGCCGGGTGGTCCTCGCGCACGGGCACGTCAGTGCGCCCCGCGGCAGCCTCGTAGAAGTCGATGATGGCGTCCGCGTGCTGCGCGGTCGTGTCGTGCGCTGCGCGCGGCGCAGCGCGGTCAGGGTCGCATTTAGGGTCGCATTTAGGGTCGCGGTCAGCGCGGCGCGCCGCGCTCGCGCACGCAGCGCACAGGGCGGACCTGCTGCCGGCGCGCGCGCGTGCGCTGGGCAGCGAGCGACAGTGGCGGGAGCGCGCGCGCGCCGAGCGCGCCAGCCGCGGACGCCCTGCCGGAGCTGCTGGCGTGTCCTTGCGATGGCGCGCGAGCGCACGCCTCGCCGCTGTGGGGGACAGCCGCCCAGGCATGGCGCCCTGCTGCATGCAGGCTGCTGCGGCGCGCTGGGGCAGGGGCGCACCGCCCAGGCTGGCCCACATCATCTCCTTGAAGTAGCGGTCGTAGTGGTCGTCCTCCCAGGTCGGGAACATGTCCCACAGCACCGTCTTCACCTTCTCATACGTGCGGTCCCTGGCCCCCCGCAGCGGCCCCTCACGCTCAGGCCCGCTGCAGTCCCGCGCGCGCCGGCGCGGCGCACGACCTGCCTACGCCCGGCCATCCTCGTGCGCGCTGTGCGATCGCATGCGCGCCACCGGTTGCCGCATCATGCTACAAGGCGTCATGGCACAAGGCGCGGCGCGCCAGTCGCTTGCGCGTCATCACGCGACCCTGCCACACCCAGGGCCGGGACCCTGTCTGGACTGGTCGGTTCGTCTTCCACGGCGCGGCTAGATTACCTTCCCGAATCACACAGCGCGCGGGCGCGCGGGCGGCACACCAGCAGTTCTCACACTTGTGCCACTTGGAGAAGCCGCGCGCGTCGATGATGTCCGCCTCGCGCAGGCGGCCGTACACCTCCGCGCTGCACGCGTAGTCGCACCCGCGCAGCCGCTCCGCGAAGAACGTCTCCGACAGCGGGTATGGTCGGATGCGCCACTCGGTCACGTCCACGCCCTGGCCCGCCCGCGCGCCCTCTACATTTTCAGCAGCCTCTTAAGCTTTCAAGCGGTTCAAGCACCTGCTAGCCCAGTTACTTATAGCCCAACTCATGTCACAGTGCATGCCCTGCCCCGCCGTGCGCGCCGCGCGCATCGCCCGGTCCCCGGCACCCTGGTGCAGATGCCCTGCATTGCGTGCTTGCGCTGCGCGCCGCGCGGCGCCGCGCGCGCGGCCACGCACCCGCTCGTTCATGACCACGATCGTCTTGTTGCAGCGCTCGACGACCTCCTTCTCATCGTCCATGATGCGCATGAGCATGGTAGGCGGGTAGGGCCAGGTGGCGCCGTTGTGTAGGTTGCGCGGCTCCAGCGCGTCCGCGCTGGCCAGGATCTCGCTCCGGAAGCCCAGCAGCATGCTCATGGCGGCCTGCGGGCGCGGCGCGGCGGCGTCAGCATAGGCTTAGGGTTAGGGCGCCGCCAGTCGTGCGCAAGCAGCCTGGCCGCGGGCGGCGCGACGCCGCCGGCGCCCTGCGCGCGCGCAACGGCCCGCGGTAGGGTAGGTTAAGGGGTTAGGGTACGGGCGCGCCTGGAAGGGGAAGCGCAGCGGCAGCTCCAGCGCAATGACGCCGCCGGACGACGACCCGAACGTGTACCGCGGCAGGTGCCACCAGCGCTTCTCGCGCAGGAAGTGGCGGATGACGCGGATGATCTGCGCGCGCGCATGGCCCCGTCTCCGCACATGCTGCGCCATATCTATACATGCTGCAGCTGCTGCCCAGGCGCGCAGTTGCGCAGGCTTGCCAACCAGGGTGCAGGCCGCGGCGCCTGCAGAGCGCGCTCCTCGAGCTCTGGGCATGCTTTGCCCGACTGAAGGCAAAGCCGTCCGCGGGACACAGACCCGGCTCTGCGCCCTCGCTGCGGCGCTCACGAGGCCCGGATCGGGCGCGGGCTGCGCGCGCACCGCCAGGCATCCCCGGCGGCGGGGACCCGGCAGGCAGCGCCAGGCTGCCCCAGGGCGGTTGCGGGGCGCCCTGCTTGGCGAAATCGAGCGGGCGCGGCGGCCAGGGCGCGCACCCCGGGCAGCTCCTGCCACTCCTCCGGCGGCCAGCGCGTCTCGTAGCAGCGCCACTGGTCACCGCCGCGGCGCGCGCTCATCGCCACCACCGCATAGCCGCTCTTTACAAACTTCCACACCAGCGTCATCATCTCCGGCGTGCCTGCAGCAGGGCGCCGCCGGTTTGATTCATCCAGCGCATGCCCCCTAGGTATGCTCCAGCAGCGCATTCTCCTCGGCCTCGACTCAGGATAAGTGCTGCAAGGCTGGCGGGGGCCACGGCGAGCGGCGGTGCAGACGCTGCACCAGTGCGGCGTGAACAAGCCCTGGAATGATACAGGGATTCAGAGCGCTGCTGCGCACGCCCGCAGGCCGCGCACCGTGGCAGTTGGGGCAGCTGGCCGACTTGAAACCAAACTCGGTCACATACTGCAGGCAGCCGTGGAAGGCGAACACGACGCCGCGCGGCTTTTGCGCGGTGGGGATGGTGGTCACAATCTCCCGCTCCAGGAACACCTGCGCTCGCCACGCCATCAGCAGCGTGCGCTGGCGCGCTGCCCGCCGCAGGCCTGCTGCGCCTGATGTGCAAAGGTGACCCCACAGCCCATGGGGCGCGTGTTGGCGTGCGCCCAGTGTCCAGTGCAGCCCGGCGCGCTTGGCGTGATACACAGTACGACAGCCTGCCTGCTTACACGTCAGCATCCCCAGGCGTTGCGGCCGCGCGCGCCTGGTACTGCGCATCAGGCAGATCCTGCCAGTTGTCCGGCCCGGGCCACTGCGGGTCGGTGGTTGCCCGCGCGCACGCACAGGCCGCCAGGCACAGCAGCAGCACCGCTGCAGCCCGCATCCTGCGGTGGCCTCCGAGGACGAGCCGGGCCCAGCGGCGGGTCCGCAAGGCCTGCCGGCGCTCAGCTATCGGGCTGTCTTGTCGCGTAGCCTTGCACGGCAACAATGCGATGCGACTGGCGCAGACCTGAATGCACAAAGTACGCCGGCCGGTCCGAAACAATGCTCGGGGAGATAACCTACCTGATGACCCAATGATGCCGCATGGGCTAGCTTGCTCACCGGCCTCAGCTTGCTCCATGCTTGCTGCTGTCTACAAAGCACAAGCTAGCGCCGTGCTGGTTACACTGGCTGGTTACCAGGCTGGTCATATACCCAAGCAGCTAATCAGCACAGACCTCATTTTGGCACACAGGAACAAGGCTCACACATGCATGGCATGGGGCCTACGACAGGCGAAATGGCCACCAGCGCAAAGCAAGCATTAACAAGGCAAAGCTCATTCATGCATGTGGCGCACACAGCGTCAAAGCTACACTGCATTGTTCAAAAGCCCGGTCCTGCTGCTGCTCACAGTCCGAAGTTCACAGGCCTCACAGGCCTCACAGGCATCCATACCTAGAAATACATGCGCAAAACTTCACGTCTTTGCCACCTGCAAGCAAGTCCTGCTTTGCCACTCTGAGCAAGGCAAGCACAGCATGCCTCGACACCCAGCCTGGATAAGGCACCTACATAGTACACACAGGCAAAGAAGCGAAAACCGGCACAGCGGTCCTATTCTCAGCGCTACAAAATGCTCCCAAAGGCATGCATTCAAGTGCGCTGTCAGGCGAACTCGCTGGGACTGCCCATGCCCGGCGCGCAGGCGGAGCAAGGAATGCGCCCTCGCTCTGCACGCACGACATGCCAAAACCAGAAAACAATATATGCACTGCTGCCACAGGCCCGGGCGGCCTTGGCGGACTTGACCCAGCCCGGCTCCCTCCCCAAGCACGGCCAGAAGCACCCGTAGGCAAGCTGGCCGAGCTTCAGAGCTCCTTGCAAGTTTGTTTGGCGAATTCAGCATGCTCCATGCTTGGCGCGTCCTTTCAGACTCACACCCTGAGCGCCCTGCCCAGGTGCGGGCAGAGCTTGCAGGCGGGCTGTCTCTGCACTGCTCCGCTTCTGTGCAGACAATGTTGACAGCGCGGTCGTCTGCGGTGCACCATACGGTTAAGGTATAGTGTAGGCTAAGCCTACCCTCCGCCCTGTATCGTGGGACGGAGGGACCCAGGCCAGGTTGGCCGCGCGGTCGTCCAGCGCGTCGGCGTTGTTGTGCGCGACGACCCAGTCGGGCTGCGGCGGCGGGCCGTGGAACGCGTGCGCGACCAGGCGCGCAACCTTGAGGGTCTGCCCGCCCACCACCGCGACCGCGAGGCCGCCCCGCACGTACCTCGGGACCAGCATGACCTGGCCAGAGGCGGAGCGCATGCACAGGATGCCGGCGGAGGAGACCTCCAGGACGTGCGACTCGAGACGCCCCTCCTGCTGCTCGGCGAGCGGCGCGTCCTACCGGCGGCGCGCCCGGTCGGGCGCGGCACGCCGGGCTGAGGCTCAGGCAGGCAGGCAGGCTGGCTGGCGAGGCAGGCAGGCGAGGCAGGCCAGCACGCCAAGACGCGGCTGCAAAGCGACCGCGCTGCAGCAGCGTGGCACGCCAGCCTGACAGACAGGCGGTGGCTGGTCTATGAAGGGCGCGACGGGGACAGCGCGGCATAGCGCGGGAGTACGCACTTGCGCCACCCGCTGACCGCGCTCGTCCACGGCCGTCCTCCAAGTGCCGCTACGCAGCCCACTCGCGGTCGGCGCGCCCCACCGGCAGCCCTGGAGCATGCGGTTCATGGCAACGGCGTCCGCCACTCCTGCTGGCGAGACACCGTTCGCCTTGGCCGCCACCTCAAGCGTCGGCCAGACTGCGACGACGGCGTTGAACGCGCTGCGCTGCTCGACCTCGAGCACCTGCACCAAACAAGTCACGCGCACTGCAGCGCAAGCAGGCCTCGCCCTGCTGTGGACTGTAACCTTTTTAGGGTAGGGTAGGGATCCGCCGCACCCGCAAGCCCTCCCACGTGCCAGCCGCGGTCTGGAAGCGGTTGAGCGCCTGCTCGCTCGCGGTCGCCCAGCGCAGGTTGGGCGCGCAGTTGTTGCTCGGGTCTCCATCCACGTGGACGACGCCGCGGTCCGGGCGGTCCCCGTCGAGCGTCCACGCGGCAAGCACCAGGTGGTCGACGCGAACCAGGCGGCGGCGTCCGGCTGGGCTGCCGTCCAAGAGGCAGATCATCTCGTCGTAGCCAGACCGGCCAGGCAGCGGCGGCACCAAGTGCCCGTCCGGGCCCAGGACACGGCCCGGCAGGTTTGCAGAATACAGGCTGAGCGGCGCGGGAGCACGCGCCCACAGGAAGCACACGCTCAGCACAAACTGCAGGCCCACGCGCGCCGCCTCCGGCACTGCCGGCCGCCCTTGCTGAGGGAGCATGGCGGCGCCCTCTGGCACCTAGGTGTGCCCCACCGCGCAGCCCCAGCCGGGCCCGGCTGATGGCCATTAGCGTCCATCCAAGGGTGCGACTTTTGGGTACAGCCTTGGGCACGGATCAGGCTGGGCATGGTGGTGGCTGTGTTTTTACTCTCAGGGAGCCACAATCTGTTACACGCTTGGGCAGGCATTCTCAGATCTGCTGCCTACGCTGCTGCAAGGCGGGAGCATTCGGGAGTCAGCCACCAGCTCAGCTTGCCGCATGGGCAGCCAGCTAGCTGAGCAGGACAGAAACAGCTGGCCAGGCTCAGCTCGCTCACTGCCTGCTGTTATGTAAAAAGCTATAGCTCGGCGCTGCTTACACTGACTGGCTAGCAGCCTGGTCACTGGACCATGGTAGCTAGCCAACCCAACTTCATCATTACTTTGGCACACAGTCAACAGGCTCACACATGCATGGCATGGGGCCTACGACAGGCAAAAGGTGCCGCCAGCGCAAAGCATACATCGAACAGGCCAAGCTGTTCCATGCGTGCGCCACACTCAGCGTAAAAGCTACACTAAACACTTCAGAAAGCCCGGTCCTGCAGCTTCTAACAATACAAGGTACATTGGCAGGCGACCACACCTAGAATACATGCACTACTTTGCCTGAAACTCCTGGGCCGAAAGACTTATTTGCCACTCAAAGCGAGGAAAGCTCAGCATGCCCAAACAGGGCCAGCTCCTGAGTAAGCTACCTACATCCTGCACACACAGGCCACCTGACAACCGGCACAGCGGTCATCATCAAAGCGCCATGGAATGCTCTATCATACAGCGTGCATACAAGTGCGCTGCCAGGCATCCTCGCTGGGACACCCCATGCCCTGCGCGCAGGCCGCGCAGGGCATGCAAAAAACAACTGCTCTGCACGCCTGACATGCACAGAGTCAAAAGACACTTGATGCACCGTTGTTACAGGCCCAGACGGCCTTGGCTAAGTCGGCCCAGCCCGGCTTCCCCCTCCCAGGCACTGCCAGGAGCACCCGTAAGCGCGCCGGCCTAGCTTCAGAGTACCTTGCAGCTTTGCTTGACGCTCGCAGCGGGTCCCCCATCATGATGGGGAGCGCTCAGCGCAATCTTGGAAATTTACACCTCGAGCACCCTGCCCAGCTGCGGGCGAAGCTGCAGGCGCACGATCAGTTTACAGTTCCGACTCTTTGCAGACCACCTTGCAGCGCGGTCGCCCAGTGCGACCGTCGGGCTGCGGGCGTCCTCCGTCGGGCGGAGGGACCCAGAGCAGGTTGTCAGCACTGTCGTCCAGCATGTCACCGTTGATGTGCTGGACGATCCAGTCGGGCTGCGGCGGCGGGCCGTGGAATGAGGCCGCGACCACGTGCGCGACCTCGAGAATCTGCCCATCGACCACCGCAACCGTGCGGCCATCCTGCACATACCTCGGGACCAGCTTGAGCTCGCCAGAGGCGAAGCGCATGCACAGGATGCCATTGGTTGCCACCTCCAGGACAGGCGACTCATCACGCCCCTTGTGCTGCTTAGCGCGCGGCGCGTCCTGTCCGGGGCGCGCCCGATCAAGCGCAGGCACGCCAGGCTGAGGCGCAGGCAGGCAGGCAGGCTGCCGAGGCAGGCCAGCACGCCAATTGTGGCTCCAGTTGCGGCCATGATGGAACAGCGTGGCACGCCAGCCTGACAGACACACAGTGGCTGAACTGTAAAACGGCGCGACGGACACGCCACGGCATGGCGCGGGCGGAGCACGCACTTTCGCCGCCCGCTGACCGCGCTCGTCCATGGCCGTCCTCCAGGGCCTCCAAGTGCCGCGCTGCAGCTTGCTTTCGAACGGAGAAATGGATTACAGCGGTGTATCAGCCAACTGTATCAGCCAATTGATGTCAACAGCCAACTGTAACCGTACCCCTGGGACCCCAGACCTCCTGTCGTTTCGAATTTTCTAGAAAAGTCCAGCACCTTGGACGCTCATTGCTATAAAGAGGACGTCCTCTTGTACTCACAACACAAAACACGCTTCCTCCGAATCACAAGCGACCGAGAGCCTACAGGCACTGCTGCAAGCTCGCCACGCTCACGCACACTCTGATGGACTACTTCGGCTCCGTCCCGTTTGAGGCCATGCTGCTCGAGGCGTGCCAGCCCTACTGCAACTATCAGCCGGCGTACAGGTGGGCTCCCAATCGAAGGTGAAGGTAATAGAGAGCGCTGCACAACTGAACGAGCATGGGCTCTGATGTGTTATGCTTCGTGAGGTCTGCACGTCTCTGTCCTGAGTTCACCCAGCTCTTACTTCTCCACACCTGTGCTGCAGGCACCAGGCACACCAGGCACCGCAGGAAGGCAGGCGGGAGGCGCGGCGCTGTGCGCCACCTGCCACCGCACGCGCGCCCACGTTCGACGCCAGCGAGAGCGCTGAGGACTACAAGCTCTACATCGCGCTGCCTGGTGCGTGAAACTCCCGACAAGTCTGCTTGCGGGGGTGGCATGCTTGCTGAGCGCCACGGATGGTTCTAGCGCGTTGCCGCTTGCTGACCGCCATGGAGGTTTCTATAGCTTATTGCCGCAATGTAAACGTCACAGCACGAGTCTGCAGCGGCAGCCTGCTACAGCAGAGGGCTCCTGTGCCTTGTCGCTGACATACGCGTGCCGGTGCTTGGCCTAGGCCTGGAGCGCAAGGATATTAGTATCAACGTGGACGAGGGCGTCCTGTCGCTGGCGGCCACCCGGCCTGCCGACCCAGCACTGGTGCGCGGGCTTCGCACCGTTGGCTGTTGCCAGTCTGTGAGTGCTACAAGTATTACTTGTTGTTGTTGGAAGTGCAGCGAGAGCGGGACCCTGAGCAGATGTGCCTTGGCTGCAGGACCGAATCCGCAAGGTCCCTGCCAAGGTGTTTGCCAGTTTGTCAGTGCTACAAGTACCAGTTGTGGTTGGAAGCGCAGCGAGACCCTGAGCAGATGTAGCTTGGCCTGCAGGACCGCTTCCGCCAGGTGCCCTCCAAGCTGCGGCGGACATGGAAGATGCCCGAGTCTGTGGACGCGTCCGGCATCCGCGCCCGGCTGGCCAACGGCGAGCTGGTCATCACGATCCCCAAGGTGTCCAAGGTCCGCGCTGCGCAGCCTTCTCTTGAGCACAGCCGCCTGTCCATGCATGCAGTGCAGTGCGGGTATGGTGGACGCATGTCGGGGTCTTCGTTGTCACTATTTTGCTGCGCGCCACTGCATCACCTCTGCTTGCAACGGCAATACAGATAATTTACTCTGTACGCGGCAGAGGTGTATTGGTCGACCTAGGTAATGCATGGTACTGCAGCTGTGGTTGCACTGCTGTGACCGCGCACACATACTGTACACGTGCGCGCACTTGCTCGGCCAAGTCACGCTGAGCTGACACCCTTCCCATGCCGCTGCAGGCGGAGCCCAGGCAGGTGCTGATCGGCGGCGATGACGACGACGCGCCCGCCGCCCTGCCGACGCCGCCTGCCGCGTCAGCGGCCCGCGCCGACGCGCCCGCGCCCGCCGTGCACGCCGGGCACGCGCCCGCGGCTCAGCCTGCGCCGTCAGCTGAGGGCGCTGCCGCGCAATCTGCCGCCACGGCCTCGCTCCTGGAGGCTGTCACGGGCGTCGCCGCGGCCAAGCGTGAGGAGCATGCCGCGCCTACAAGCGAGGCCGACGGCTCCATCGAGGACCTGAGCGACGAGGAGCGCGAGGCCGAGCGCGCGGCGCGCCGGCGCAAGGCGCTGGCCGCCGAGGCCGGCCCCGTGCTCATGGAGGCGGATGAGATGCCCGCGCAGGCGGCGTAGCAGGCCGCTGCTCGACGCAGCGGGGCACACGGGTGTGCGATTGATGCGACGGGGCACTAGGGCGTACGGGCGTGCTTAGGAGTTGAGGAAAGCCAGCGTTAGACGTGGTGCCGCATTACATGACAGGCGAGGACCTGTTTGACGACTGTGTGCTTTGTACTATTCAGGCCAGGCATTTTTTCTCAGGGGTTGATCTGTACAGCTTGATGCTGTGATCCGAGTGTGTCACGGTTGTGTATGGGGGTGCACTGGGCTTGCCCTGTTAAGAGGCAGCTGTAAAAAGTGAGTTGATATCATACTTCTGACGATGCTTGCATGTGATGTGGCAAACCAGACTGCACCATCCACACGAGCACAAAATCAGTGTATGCATAAACATAGACAGGTAATGGGTTTACACAACACAGCCATGCTCTTTACACAGCGCAACCGTGCCCTCCACAGGAGGGTACGGCTGCCCTCCTGTGGAACGCCCGGTGCGGTGCCAGCCGCATGCAAAGCACAGCCCTAGCAGCGAGCACACGACTACAGCGGAAAAACAAATTTCGGGCTGCCAAAAGCAGATGTGACACGCCGCTGCAGCATGCAGCAGGCGTATAACGACACCTGATGAATGAGCGGGCGAGGCTCATACGGCTGCCTTCAGGGGGGTCGTGGCGGCTGGAAACGTGTCTGACGACATGGGCTCGCCCCCTGGCGGACCCATCAGCGCCTGCAGCTGCGCCTGCAGCGCGCGCACGTGCTCCTGCATGCGTGATCAGAACAGGGGTCAGAAGGACGCTGCTCCGACCCTCTGCAGCGCTCTACCACCGTATGGACCGCCGCAGCGATGGTCTCGAATTGCAAGCGTCCCACACACGACCACAGCTCTGATGCATGCGGTCACAGACCATGTGGTCGCGCCTACATGCGTGGCACTGTCTTCGGCGCACATGCGCAGAGCCGACCGGCGTGGTTGGTGTGACGACTCTCCGTCATGGCCACGGCGACTGTGCTATCTAACACCTCTGAACAGGTGGGGGGCGGGCGGACATGGCGGCGCCGCACCTTGAGCGCGGCGTTTTCGCGCGTGCGCTCGCTCAGCTGCCGCTGCAGCTCCGAGAGCAGCGGCGCCTCCGCGGGCGCGCGCCACGCGCCCAGCGGCGGCGCCGCTTGCTGCGCGCCCTGCCGCGGCGGCCGGGTGCAAAATCCGCGGTGTGGTGAGGCTGGTAAGGGAGCGCGCGCGTAGCAGGCGCCGTGAGGGAGCGATGCGCATTCGCAAACATGAGCCTCATCCCACATTTTGCTGCAGTCGACGCCGAAGACTGCACAGCAGCCTCATACAAGCCATTGAGGAACACGCCACAAAAGGCACATCATGCCATTCCAGCACCTCGACTCCCCCCGCACCGTCGCGCTGGCATCGGCCTCGCGCGCGACGCCATTTCCGGACGACGCAGCGGCAGAGCCTGGCCGCTCGGCGCCGCCGCCCCGGCCGCCGTTCGCGCTGGCGGCCCCGGGCGGCGGCGACGCGGCCGCGCCCTGGGCGGCCCTGCTCAGGTTGGGCGACAGCGCGCCGCCGGCGCCGCCACCGCTGCTGCCGCCCGGCGACGGCCGCTCGGCGCGCTCGGCGCTGCGCGAGCGGCCGCCGTCGCCCGAGCGCAGGCGGCGCCAGGACTGCAGGGCGCCGCGCAGGGGCCCCCCGCGGCCGCTGGCAGATGCCCCGGCCAACCCCGCCGAACCCGCGCGCCCCGTCGCGCTCGCGGGCAGAGTTCCCGCGGCCGCCGGCCCCTCAGGCGTGCACACGTCGTCCTCGTCGGACGTGGGCGGCTGCACTGTCGGCGACGCGAACGCGCTCGGCGGGGGCGCGCCGGCCGAGGGCGGCGCTGCGCCGGACACACGCTCGTGTGTGAACATCTCGCACTCCGCACTCCACGACACCTTCACTCCGCATCCCTAGCCAGATGCTCTGTCCAGACAGATCGACGGCGTGCTCGCCAGCCCCATGCGCCGACTTGCTTGCCGTCACGCGCGCTGGCGCTGCAGGTCACTCGGCGGCCTGCTGTGCACCAGCGCACAGACTGCGTCGGCACAGCAGGTTGCGCGCCAGGCAGTGCGGGCGGCCTGCGCACCGGGACGCAGGCCGCGCGGCGAGATCTCGGCCAGCCACTCCAGCGCGCCGCCTGCGGAGCCGCGCAGCCACGCGTCAGCCTGGTGCCTCGCTACTGCTATCTAATGCTGCTGCCACCGTATGCTAGGTCATCCTCAGTTGTGCAAATAACTCTTTGTGCGTGCAGACGTGGACGTGGTGCGCTTGGCGGCTGTGGCTCGGCGGCAACCCAGGACACCCTTGATGGTCCTGGCGTGCGCCAAGCAGCCGCGCACACATCGCATGAAGCGGCGGCGCTTGCACACAGGACACACAGGAACAGCATCCTTGCTCAGCCCCTGTGGCTGAGCCGTGCAGCGTGGCTGACGGATCACAGCCGCCTGGCGAGGAGACCGCAAACAGCGCAGCGCCGCAGGCTGAGCAGGGGAAGGCGCGCACTGGACGCGCGCCGCCCCTGCTCGGCATCCAGCCGGCCGACGGACGCGCGGCGGCCGGCGCCGGCGCCGCCGCCGCCGCCGCTGCCCGGCGCGGCCGCCAGCGCGCCGGCGTCGCCCTCGGGCAGCGCGTCGGAGGCGGCCGGCTCCAGGCCGAGGTGCTTGTAGGGTATGATGAGGGTGGGGCAGGGCGCGTAGTGCGCCAGGTGCGACGCGGTGCTGGTCGTGAAGGTCTTGCGCAGGCGCGACGGGTGCGCGTGGCCGACGAGCAGCAGGTCCGCGCCGTGCGCCTCGGCCAGCTCGCACAGGCCGGCTTTGACGTCCTCCTGCGCTCGCGCGCGCGCCCAGGCGGGCATCGGGTGGGAAACTTGGAAATTTGCACAGGCCGGCCTTGACGTCCTCCTGCGCGCGCGCGCACGCCCACGCCAGTATGACATCGCTTGGGAACAAAAGAAGCAAAGCACAGGTGCGCATTGCTTGCTGGTCTGGCTCACAGTGTGCGCGCCCCTGCAATGACGTGGACGTGTGCACCACGCGGCTTGTGCTGATGCGTGACTTGCATCTTGACAGTGGGGATGACCGCGGCTGTCTGCCTAGACGATGCCGCTCCTCTGGACCTCGAGCTGCAGGGCCGCGCCTTGAGCTGGACGCACAGGGCGACATGGATCTTGGGCAGCTCCTCCGCGACGGCCGCCAGCACCTCCTCGTCCACGTCCTCGTCCTCGGCCTCCGCCACCGCCGCGGCCGATGCCGCCTTGCGCGCGCCCTTGCCGGCCGCGCGCGCCCCCTGCCTCCAGCGCTCGCCCCTGGCTTCAGCTCTGTGAGCTTGAAAACGAAGCCACATTGTTTGACCAAATGGAGCGAGTAGAATGCAAGTGCTGATGAGAGTGATGTCCCAACTCGCATGACAGCCGTGCAGCCTGTGCGGTATCCGGTGCCAGAGCTGTGGCATGCCAGCCAGGCAATAGCCCTTCAAGCTCTCAGGAACGCCATCTGCGAGCTCCCAGTCCTCCCGTCGTGCCACAGAGAGAAGCGGCGCAGCATGTGCGACGGCCCCCATCTTCCGTTCCACAGAACGCGCGCCAGTTCAGCCCACGCTGCCCAGAGCCGCTTGACGTGCGGGTGCCCCTCCAGCGCACGCCTCACGCGTGGCGCGGGCCGCGGCGCGCGCGCGCGCCTTGCTGCAGAGCACCACGAACACCTCGTCGTCCGGGAACAGCACGAAGTGCGCCGCCCAGGCCAGCATGCGCCGGCCCACGTCCAGGCCCTCGAACGCGAGCACCACCTTGCGCGCGTCGTCCGCCTGCGGCGCGGTCGCCGCCTGCGCGCGCGCCTGCGCGCGCCGCCGCCGCCTGGCTCCCGCACCTGCGAATCCTTGAGATGGCCAGCTGCTGGGCTCCGGCGGGTGCGTGCAGGGCGCACCACCAAGCCCAGGCTCTGCAGACGCGCCCAGAGAGAGGCGGAGTGCACGCCTGCAGCAAGCATCGCTGGCAGCAACCTGCTCCTAAGTAGGCCTTCCGCAGTGAGCAGACAGTCGACCAGAAGTTTGCTTTGTCAGGCTCTGCAGCGCACGCTATAAGCTGCACCAATGCAGACGAAGGGGACGGTGCGAGGGGTGCGAGCGGGGGGCCGCACGCTGAACGCGGCGTCGAAGGCGGCGTGGTAACCGCCCTGCGCCTCCAGCAGCGCGCCCAGGTTGACGTTGGAGCGGATGCGCATCTTCTCGTTGCGCGCCGTCTGCGCGAGGGCGCCCCAGTCGCTTCAGCGCATGCAGACTGCGCACCCACTCTGTCAGGAGTCCGATGATGCAATGACAGGGTTGGCGCGCCGTCTGCGCAAGAGCGCCCCGTTCGCCTCTGCGCAGATCGCTTGCGCGCCCACTCTGTAAGGATACCCACATCACAGTGACAGGGAAGGCAGCGGGACCGTCACGGCGCGCGGGGACGCGCGGGAGCCGGGGCGCACCGCCGGGCGCACGATCAGGCAGGGGCACTTGCAGCGGGCCTTGACGCTGTCGCTGGTGCTGCCGATGCTGCCGGGCTGCACCAGCTTGTGCACCGCACCCTTGCTGTCGCGGCTGCCTGCGCCGCGCCGCGCACCCCATCACGCGCATGCCCTGGCCGATCTCGGCGGCCTCCTGCCGTGGAAAGCACGACCAGCCCGCCACTTGCCCATGCCGGCCACGGCCAAAAACCTTGGTGTGCATGTCGCTTGGCTTCCGGAGCGCTCAGGAGACCAACACATTCGGCAGGACATTCACCTAGACTCGTGAAGGGAGGCATTCCCCTCCACACGCCTGGCCAGCAGTAGTCTGTATACCTTTATACGCCCCGAATCACGCCCTGCCAGGGCTGCGCACCCAGGATGAGGATGTCAATCTCCTCGCGGACCGCAAAGTCCAGCAGCGCCGAGTGGACGTTGCCGTTCATCGGCTGCATGATCCGGGGAGGCCTCTCAGCGCTGCAACAAGCTGCTATGCGAAGCGCTGCAGGACCCCGCCTAGAGGCGCAGTGGAGTTGCTGGGCGCTTAACAGCAGGCGTGCAACCTGCACTCCTGCTCCATTGCGCCACTGACAGGGTCCTGCATGACTGCATGCAGACGAGCACAGAACAGCAGCGCGCTAAGAAACATTTGGCCGCACAAGCTGGCTCAAGGAGCGACACAGCACCAGGTGCTGCTACCCGGCGCTCGAACTCATTTCTGGTATGCTTGACACATATACCAGCGCGCATACCAGCTTCACAACTGCGCACCTCCAGCTCCACAACTGCGTGGCGATAGTTGGCCAAGGCGACGTCCAGCCCGCGCAGCAGCGGGCCGCCGGTGCTCCAGCGCTCACGCTCGCGGTGCTTGCCCTCGCGCCACACGTGGACGATGAACAGCTTGTCCAGCGGGCTGAGCACCTCTGTGCCGTTGCTGTCCCGCTGCTTCTGCGCTCGCGGCACACCGCGGTCGCGAACAGGCTGCCATAGCAGGCGTGGCAAGAGCGCTGCACCAGTGCCTGGGCCACTCTTCTGCCGTTCGACTTCCAGGTGTGTTTGGGAGCTGCGCTGCCCCACCCGCACCACATAGTGCAGCCACACGCTGGTAGCTGTGACTTCAAGCAAGGCTTGCGCTCACGCAGAGTGAGTCACGCCTTCGACAGAACAACACACTCAGCACCGGCCTACATCTTTTTTGTGCAGCAATACAGACTTACCAAGCAGCATGTCCTCCTGAACTGTTGCACAGGAGGAGCCGCACCTCGTGACAACGCACGGTGTTTCAGCAATCACATATTCCACTTAAACTGTTACAGCCATATGTCTAGGTGTGCTGCAGGGGGGGCACGCGCACCCTCAGGAAGAAGTTTTTGGCAAACGTCCAGGCGTACAGTGTGGAGTCGGCGGACCATGACGAGACACACAGCGCAATTCTCCGCTCCGAAGCCCGCAGCATGGCGTTCACACACGTTTGCGATGCGAGCGCTTTCGCGCAGGCACTGAAGCACCGCCTTCCCGGCGATGTGTTGTCAGTCCTTGCTGCGCTCAGTGGCGATACCTCTACATCAACGTCACCTGCATCTCTGCGCCTAGGCCTGGAGAGCAGGCCTCATATGTACTTGCGTTTAATTCAAGGGAAGGCTGCGTACAAGTCAACTTGACAAGGGAGGGCCCCCAGTATAGCCCCCACTGGGGGCCCCCCAGTATACTAGGGGCCAAGCGGGCAGCTGGAGGCCTGGAGGCCCCCCATTGTCATTCTTTATTGTCAAGAGAAGAGAAGGCACCAGCCTGAGCTCTTAAGCAGTGCTTTGACGCTTCTGTGGGCAGAGAGCGCCGCAAGGCGCCTGGCAGCCACTCGTGTCTACGCGCACAATGAGCGGGCACAAGCCATTATACCACATGGTTCCAGTTACATCTTGGGAGGCTGTGAAAAGCAAGAACGAGGAGTACTACCCTCCCACTTACAAGCAGGTGAAGGGCAGTGCGTCTGGGGCCTGGTCTGCACCATGCATGCTCACATGGTTCACTTGGCCTCAAGCGCGCCTCCCGTTCCAAAACTTGCAAGCACCAAGTGGCCGTCGTAGCATTGCAATCCAAGCTCTGGCTGAAGCGCGTGTGGCGTTTCCAGGACGGCTTCACGCACCTGACAGAGGACCCCTCGGTGCTTGCCCTGGCTGCGCAAGCAGCATGCACAGCTCTTGCCTGCAGGGCTGTCAGCATGTCGCCTGATAGTGAGCCACTGCACAGCATCAAGTTGGCGGGACATCTTCTATCATAGGATTTCTCAAGTGCGTATTGCCCTCCTCGCAAGGCGCTGGAGGCGGTCTTCAACAACTTCTACGCCTCAGCCAAGGAGCCGTGGGAGTGGATGTGCCTGGTGATCGACCCCACGAAGCTCAGCGCAAAGGTGCGTGCTTGGGCGTCGTGGCTCCTGCGCAGCCGCTGCCTTGGCGGCGGCAAGGGCTGTGGGTCTGCAGGCCCCACAGGCGAGACCCAGCAAATTCGCCCTTTGGCGTACGTTTAGAACTGGCGCCGCGACTCAGGTCACATTTGAGCCGGCGGCGCCTGTGGGGAGCACGCCACCGCCGGCGGGCTACACTGCCAGCCCTGACGCGCCGCTGTTCCCGCACCTGTACGGCACCATCAACTATGATGCGGTAGTGCGGGAGGCGCGGTTGAGGAGAGACCGGGACGGGCGCTTTGCAGGCATCGAGGGCATTGTTGACTCACAGTCGCACGCATCCAGCTGACAACGCTGCACTTCAGGACTGGGGGTGTATGCCGCTTCAGCCCACGTGATCTCAAAGTCAGCACGAGCGCGTGCTTTGCATGCACATGTGCTTGGGAGCGGCGGACAGTTTGGCACCTAGTGGATTGCGCTTGAGTTGGAAGCACCAGCAGGACAGCATGCAGCAACTGCTACAAATGTATGAGGCTCGTAAAATAGCCAGGCTAGCAAGCCTACATACCTCTCCGCCATAGCTCTCCACCATACCTCTCCACCATACCTCTCCACCACCTCTCCACCAGTACACACAATGCGCACTGCATCAGATCTGCTTACACTCTTGCAGGATGTAGCGTACAGAACAGTGTTGCTGAAGAAGCTTCTCACCTGTTGCTAGCCTCGACCGAGGGCAGGCTGCCTCGGTGGCATGCAAACCCATGTACACTCCTATGGCGGCGCACAGTGCACCGCGCTGTAACGCGCACACACTCCGTGCACTAGACGCTGACACAGCCGCCAGCAGCCTTGACGGGCTCTCTACAGATACCTACATATACATGGGAACAGCGGGGCTAGCGCAGCGCTCGGCGGGCGGCGCGTGCGGCTGCGCAGCGCGCGCCTCACTGGTTGGGCCCCGCCAGGCCGGCGTGCTGCATGAGGCCGCGCCACATACTGCGCGTCTCGTCCCCCGCGCCGCCGTCGCGGCCGGTCCCTGCCGCGGCCCGCCGCGCGTTAGCAGCCCATGGGCTGCGTGCAGATCAGGGGGCCCGTGCACACTTTAAGAACGTCACGAGACACCCTCACTTGCCCTGTGCCGGCAGCCGCTGCCTAGCCAGCTTGCAGGACGAACCTGCACAGCAGCTTCGTGACAGCGCGCCGCAGCCTCAGCACCCGTGGCGTCTCGCGTCACCTTATGTGCGCAGCCAAACCTGGCCGCGCGCGACGGGCGCGGAGCGTACCGCGGATGGCCGCGATGATGACCGACGGCGCGGCGGCCAGCAGCCACCAGCAGCCCTCCTTCACCTCCGCCTCCAGCTGGCCCGCGCCCCAGCCGGCGTACCCCTGCTGGTGCGAACCCGGCTTCAGAGCGCCTGCTGGGGACCCTCCGGCGTGCCAGGTATTAATAGGAATACATGGCCTGCATGGGCACGCTTGCCTCTGCTATGTCAGCTTTTTGCAGAGGCTGGAGCCAGGGCAGGACCACAGTGACACCATGTCCTGCCTGACAGGTGATGGCAGGAAGCCGGCGCAGGGCGCACCGCAAGCAGCTTGAAGTCGTGCGGCTCCGCCCGGCCTGTCAGCACGAGCGCGTTCGCGTGCTCCAGGCCGCCCGAGTACACGCCCTGGCGCGGAGCGCGCGCGCGCCTCACGCGCCGCTGGCTGGCTCGTCTGCACCCGGCGCGTAAGGTGCGCGCAAGGGTGGCACCGCTGAAGAGTGTACCAGCTTTCATCTCACTTCGTCAGAGGTACAGAAGATGCAGCTGAGACCCCCCAATCCGACGATTGTCAAAGATGCCTTTCATTGTGCAGCTTCAAGTTGTGGCCCTGCAGCTTCAACTTGCATGCCTGCAGCTCACCTCGGCAACTTGCCCCGTGCCGTCTCCGTCTGGCATCAAGGCTCAACAACATGTGGCGCAACCATGCATGGCGCAGCAGAAAGCAGCAGGGCAGCGGGCCGCGCACGTTGATGACAGGGAAGGCGCCTGGGAGCGCGTGGCCGTGCAGCACATGCACGTGGCTGTCTGACACGGGGCCGCCCCGGTACAGCGCCTGCTGCCGGAAGCCGCCTGCGCCGGGGCGCACCCGCTCTGCACGGTGCGCAGGAGCGCACGAGGGCATCACGGCGCAATACGGCGCACGCCTTGGGATTCGACATGGTCTGACGCCGGCGCGCATCGCCCCATGTCCCACCCCACCCAAGCAACCCCAGATACGATGCAGCAGCAGAGCCACCTGGGCCACTGCCGCTCTCCCCAGGCAGGGGCTTTTTCTATCGCACGTCACTCGCGGGTCTGTGCAGCGCCAGGAGGCGGACACGAGGGGGACGCCGCCTGGGCAGCAGCCCGGTGCGAGCCAGCGCATGCCCGGTGGCCTGGGCCGGAGCCCCACCAGCCACCACCTCCTGCAGGCCGACGTCGCGCAGCCGGCAGCCCAGCGGCACATTGAGCACCAGACCGGCGCTGCCCTTCTCCGGGTCTGCGCCGCCCGGCGCACGCGCTCAGCAGGGGGGGCGGTGTTTCTGCCGCACGGCTGCACCTGCCTGCCCTGTTTCTGCCGAGCGGCTTGCTGCGCCCGCTTTTCAGTCTGGCTTTGCGGCAGGCGGCGCAGCATGCCCTCGCTGCGCTTTCGCTGGCCGGTGCCGACTGGCGGCATCCGCAAGGCGAGACGGAGGGGTTCAGCGAGGGCGCGCCATGGTCAAGCATGAAGACCACAGAGTGGTCGAATGCGGGGCCCATGTCTGCGTGGCGCGCGAGCAGCAGGCAGCCGCGCTCGGGCCGCGCGATCGGGTGCGCCCAGCCGCCCGGCGCGCCCAGCGGCGCCGGGCGCTGGCCCACGTCGGCGCCCAGCTCGGCCTCCTGCGCGACGAGCGCGGCGCGGAACGCGCGCCAGTCGCTCGCCGTTTCCGGGTTGCCCCGACGCGCCTGGCGCGCGGCGCGGTGTCGTGAGCTAGAGTCGCGCGTCTTGGATTCTGGGTTGGTTGTACCCTGCCCGCGCGGCACACACAGAGGCGCCGGGCCCTCACGCGCGGTGCTGTGCGGTCCGCTCTCCTGTCCAGCCGTCGCTGCGCAGTATGCGCGCCAGGGCAGGCTTACCCTGCGCCCGCGCTGCCCAGACCAACGCTGCCTGGCTGAACACAGCAAACATATTTAGAAACAGGGAGGTGGGGCGCCCGGGCAGCACGGGAACGCCTTTCATGAAGTAAAAACTAGAAGGGGGCACTTCATACAAACGCGCAGGCCTGGAGCGTTCACGACATGGGGCGTCAGTGCGTCTGGCTGGCGTTTAGGGTCTGAGCTTGGAGCGGAACGCACGGGTCATGGGCGGCGTCTAATGCGCCTCGACGCAAGCGGGCAACGCCCCTGGTGCCCGCCTGCCTACCCGGTGAGCCCTGGACGCGCCTGCTCTGCGTCCGGGGTCGCAAACGCCTCTGGCTCCGGGCCCTCACGCTCAGCGCTGCCTGCTGCGACGCGCAGGCACCTGCACACACCCAGCAACTCTCAGCTTCGGCCCGCTGTATGCACAGAGGGCAGCCAAGCGAGCGCGTGGCCAGGCACCGCCCAGCTCGGGCATGGCCGGGCATTGCAGTGCGCACCTGAGGCGCCTCGGCGCATGGCAGGGCCTGCGCTGCGCGGCCAGGTTCGGCGTCGGCCTGGGGAGCTGTTTGGTGCAGCCCGCACCCTGATGACGCGGCGCCCCGACCGGCATTGCGTGCAGACGCGGGTCCCTCAGGTCAGTACAGTAAACATGTGCTGTGAGATAGGCAGCGCACTGGCCACCAAGCCTGAAGGTCCGACACGCCCCACTTCCCGGTGATGTCCATCAGTGCAGGCTGGTAGGGCAGCTAACGGTGGTAGGGTACTGAGGGACCCAGAGGATTGCCTGGCGACTGTTCAGATATTCGTGCGCGCCGGGGAGCGCCGGTAGTGCGCAACGGAGGCTGTCTGACCGCCACAGCGCGCTACATGTCTGCTGCACCTGCATCGGCACCTAACGTAGTAGCGTTGCAGACCGGCAGCCCCGCGGTCGCACCGAGCGCGGCAGCAGCCTTCCACTGGACTCCCGCAAAGGTCGTGCTGTCGCTGGTGCTGTTTCTGGTGGCCGGCGGCGCGGAGATCGGAGGCGGCTGGCTCGTCTGGCAGGCCGTGCGCGAGGGCCGCCCCTGGTGGTTTGCCTTCCCGCTCGGCGCGGCCGTGCTGGTCGCGTACGGCTTCATCCCTACCGCGCAGCCGACCGCTGACTTTGGCCGCGTGTACGCCGTCTACGGCGGCTTCTTCATCATCCTGTCATACCTCTGGGGCTGGGCCGTGGACGGCGTCCGACCTGACCTTGGTGCGCTCGCGCAGCTGCCTGTCCTGCGCCAGAACAGGCGCATGGTTGCTGTTCAAGCTCGACCGCCCTGACCTTCCTTGAAAAGGGCAGTGACATGCGAGCGATGCGCAGGCGACTGGCTTGGAGCTGGCATCGCGATAGCCGGCGTGGCGCTCGCGTGGTTCTGGCCGCGGTGACCGCCGGCTTGCTGTCGCAGCGGTGTCCCGACAACATCACATACCGGGCTTCACGCAGCAGCTGCTGCAGCAGCGCAGCAGCAGAGCACTTTCATCTCCGAGCCGCGCCTGCTCTGCCATGCTGCAGCAGCCCATGGCGAATGGCGCGGAGGAGGGCGCGCCGTTCGAGGGCGCGCCGCTCGCCGGCGTCGTCGTGGCGGTGCCGTACGATATGGAGGCTGAGGCGTTGGACACGCTGGAGTTTGGGCTGCCGGCGGACGCGCTGGGCAACCTGGGCAATGTGGAGGGCATGCCCGTCTTTGCGTACCTGTTCCGGACGCAGGCGCGGCCCTTTGTGCGGGCGGCTTCCCGCTTACCTGCCCCCAGACGCGCGATGGTCCTTCCCTGAAAACGCTTCCTGCAAGAGTGGCTACCTGTGTGCTTTGCGGTCCTGCTGGTGGACTGCGGCGTTTGGCCGGCACGGCAAGTGGGGGGCGAGTCGTGCCGTGCACCAGCGCGCACTGGCAAGCCCACAACAGACAGCTGCGCCCCGGGGACGTGCAGCGGACCCGAAGAGTCAAAACGCCTGCTCCGCCCGGCTGCTCCGCCTGCCCAGTCTGCCCGCCCAGCACAGCAGCACCCATGGGTGCAGCAGCCCTGGCAGCACCTGCAGCGGAGCTCGCTGAGCGCCAGCATGCATCGCGCAGGAGCTGGTGGGCGAGCTGGAGGCCGTGGGCCGCGCGTGGGCGGACGACGGCCGCGACGTGCGCTGGCGCACGCGGCTGGCGGCGCGCTGCCGGCGCGCCGCTGCGCCGCGCCTGCCGGGCCGCGGCGAGGCCGCGCGCGTGCTCGACCAGATCAGCTGGTTCGACAGCGTGCGGCGCGCCTGGGGCCTGTCCATGAGCCAGGCGCGCGCGGCACGCCTCAAACCTCCAAGGGTTGGAGGTCAGACACTGTCAACGCGACAGGTCTACCTTGGACCTTACACGGCCTTTTGTAGCACAAGCGTCGTTGATGCTGGCGATTGCCACGATGCAGCAGAGCTGCCTGTGCAGGCGGAGGAGGCGCGCACCGCCGAGCCAGGAAATGCCGCGAGCGGTGCGCGCAGCAAGAGACAGGGATTATGCGTGCCCTAACCCTACCCTCTTTGGCGCGCAGGTGGCTGAGCTGCAGGCGCTGATCCGTGCGCCGCGCCGGGCGGGCGGGCCGGCTCACCCCGCGCGCCCCGCCCAGCACCCGCCGGCGCCCGCGCCGGCCGGCGGCGGCGCGGGCGCCCCGCACGGCGGCGGCACGCGTGGCCCGCACGGCGGCGCGGGCGGCCCGCACGGCAGCGGCGCGGGCGGCCAGCACGGCGGCGGCGTGGGCGCACGGCACGGCGGCGGCGCGGGCGGCCCGCACGGCGGCGGCGCACCGGGCTGGCATGCGCCGCTGCCGCCCATGGATCAGGGGCGGCCGTGGCCCGTGGGGCCCGAACCCGCCGAGGCCGCCGCCCGCATGGGCCGCGCCCAGGGCGGCGAGGCGCAGCGCGCCCCGGCCGGGCCCTGGCGCGCAGGGCCTGGCCCCGACGGCGCCGCCGAGCGCGCGGGCCGCGAGCGCGGCGTCAGCCAGGAGCGCGCTCCGGTGTCCTGGTCCAACTGGGCCCAGGCCGCGCCGGCGGCGGCGCCGCAGGAGATGTGGCCGGGCGCGTGCGGCGCGCCCGCGGGCGCGGGGCCCGGCCCCGGCAACGGCGCGTTTGAGGATGCGCTGGGCCGCAGCGCGAGCGCGCCGCGCGTTGGCGCGGCGCCCGCCCTGCGCCCGCTGTTCGTCCGGCGCGCGGAGCCGGTGGGCCCGCTGGGCGGCCCGCTGGGCGGCCCGCCGAGCGGCACGCCGCGCGCGCGCCCGGACCAGGGCGGCGCGCCGGGGTTCGTGACCTCGCCGCACCTGCAGTCCGGCTGGTTTTCGCCCGAGCGCTCCGGACCGGCAGAGGCCGGGGCGCCCCCGGACCGCCGCGAGCTGCCGAACGCCTGGGTGGACAGCGCACCGCCGCAAATACCGCAACTGGCGGCCATGGGCAGCCAGCTGGCGCTTTTCAAGCAGGGTCCTGCATACCAGGAGCCGGCGGGCCTGGCGTGCAGCATGCCGGCCGGGCTGCCGATGCCGCCCGGTGGCTGGAGCGCGAGCACAACGCCACGCAATGGCGGCGGTGCCGGGCAGGCCTTCTCGCAGGGCGGCGGCGACCCGGTGGTGGGTATGACGGCCGGCCAGGGCCTCAGAGGGTATGGCGCCGGCGGGCTGGCCGTCCCTGGGGGCGCCTGGCCCGCGCCCGCGGACGGCTTCGCCATGGGCGGCCCGAGTGGCCTGGACGGCCTGTGGGGCTCGGCCGCGCGCATGGGCGACGGCGCGCCGCTGGAGCCCCCGCAGGCCGGCGGCCGCGCCGCGCCGCTGCCGCAGCGGCCGAGCGGACCGCCGTACGGGGTGCCGCAGGGTCCGCTTGCCCTACCCTACCTGATGGCGCCAGAGCCGCTGCTGCTGCAGGCGCCGCCCGGCCTGGACGCACCCCGCTCGGGCGGCGCGCCGCCCGCGCTGGTGTTTGCGACGGGCGTCACGCCGCTTGTGCCGCTGGCGCCGATCCTGCACCCGGACGTGCACCCGTATTACTCCGGGGTGGACCCGCAGGCCGATGCGGCGATCTACCCGCCGCTGCTGCCGCTGGCCGAACGCTTTGGCCGCCCGCCGCTCGGCGGGCCCGCGCCGCAGGCCACGGCCCTGCGCCTGCGCGAGATCCGCATCTGCGTGGACAACCTGCCTGCCGCGGCGGCAGCGGCGCCGCCGGCGCCCGAGCCGGCGCCCGGCTCGATTATCGGCGGCGGCCTGCATGGCTGGGACGCCGGCGGCGGCCTGGGCGAGCGCGCGGCTGGCGTCATGGGCGTCGCCGGGCACATCGGGGGCGGCCGAACCTTGCTGATCGAGGGCGCACAGCGCGCCGAGCCCGGCGACGCCGGCGGCCGCGGGCCGCCAAACGAGCGGCTCGACCTGGCTTTGAGCGGGGCCGCAGCGGCCGCCGCGGGCGCGCGGCCCGCCGCCGGCATGCGCTGGGGCACGGCCGAGGGCGAGGCGGCGATCGCGGCGGAGCTGCACGCCTGGCTGACCGAGTGCGGCACGGCGCAGCTGATGCCAACCGTGGGCATGCACCTCGTGGGGCGCGTGGCCGGCACGCGCCCAGGTCCGCTGGCGACCTTCCTCAAGGCGCGCGGCGACCTGTTCCGGCTCTACGCCGCGCCGCGCACGACCAACAAGGGCGGCGCGGAGCGCGCGCTGGTGGTCGAGGCGGTCGCCGGCGCAGCGCCGCGGCCGCGGCCGATGGAGCCGCGCCCGGCCGCCGCGCCCGCGGCGCGCGGCGATGCCGGGGCCGCCACCGCCGCGCCGCCCGCGCGGCACGCGGGGTCGCCGCCGCGCGGCGCGGCCGCCAGGCAGGGCGCCGCGCGCCCGCCGCGCGTCGTGCACACGGGCGGCGGCGCCGGCGCGGGCGCGCGTATCACAACCAACACCACGCTCGCGCTGCGCGGCATCCGCGGCGACGCCACGCCGGAAGAGCTCGTCTGCGCGCTGCGCCACGCCGGCCTGCCCGTCGGCGAGGCCGAGGGCGGCGGCGTGGACTTTGCGTACTGGCGCCCGGCGCCGCCCGGGCGCGACACGCCGTCGCTGTACGTCAACGTCGCGCCCGGCGCCGCGGCGGCGGCCGCCGCGCTCGTCGCGCGCGGCGGCGACGCGCTGGGCGTGCGCGGCCTGAGCGCGGCCTGGCTGGAGGGCACGCAGGGGCGGGCCGCGCTGCTGGCGCGCTACGGCGGCGTGGCGCAGTGGCGGCCGGCCGGCACGCCGCCGGGCCGGCTGCCCGCGTTCGGTGCGCCTGTCTTCTACCACGCCTCGCCGGGCGAGGTGGCCGGGCTGCGCATCGCGCGCGCCGCGCGGCGCGCCGAGCGCAAGCGCGACGGGCGCGAGCGCGAGCGCGAGCGCGACGCGGCGCCGCCCGCCAAGCGCCAGGCGACTGCCGGCCGCGCCGGCGCGCCGGCGCCGCCGGCCGCCGCGCCGGCCGCTGCGGCGGCCGGCGCGCATGCACAGAAAGACTTGCCGGCGGCGGAGCGGCTGCTGCTGCCGCTGTCGGCGTCCGCCAAGCGGCCGGCCGCCGCCGCCGCCGCCGCGCCGCCCGCCTCGCGCGGGCAGGGCAAGCGGGCGCGCACGGACGCCGACCCGGCAGCGGTCGCGGCGGCGGCCGCCGTGGCGGCGGGCAAGGTGCCAATCATGTGGGCCGGCGCTCCGGGGGAGGAGGGCGGCGGGGCCCCCCGCAGCCCAAACCCGAGGCCCGCCGCGCCGGCGCCCGCCGCGCTGGCGCCCGCCGCCGGCCCGAGCAGAGTGCGCGAGGGCAAACCGCCGCCGGCCGGCGGCGCAGCTGCGCTGGCCGCAGTGAAGCCGCCTGCTCCTGCCGCCGCAAGAAGACCGCCTGCGCCCGCCGCGGCAGCGCCGGCTGCGGCGGACCCCGCCGCGCCCGCGAGCGCTGCAGCCACTGCGGTTGCCGCTGCCGCCGCGCCCGTGGCGGCAGCGACGGGCGCCCGCAGCAGCCTCGCCGACGCAGTCGTCAAGCCCGAGCCGGCAGGGGCGCCCGTGCCGGTCGCAGCACGCGCGGTCGCACCCGCCCCGGACGGCCCCGGTGCAGGCGGGCCGCGCGCGGGCCTGCCTCGCGTAGCAGCGCCCAGCGCGGCTGCGCCGCGCGCGGCGGCGGCGGCGGCGGGCGCGCCCGAGGCGCAGGCGGGCGCGGCGCGCACGGACGCGACCGCCCAGGCAGCGGTCGGCCAGGGTCCGCCATGCCCTGGCACTCTCGCAGAGGGCACGGCTGTGCGGGCCGCGGCCGCGCCGCCGCGCGTTCCCGGCCAGGGCAGCTCGCAGGCTCCGAGCGCGGCAGGGCAGCCAGCGCCTGCTGCGCCGCGCGCGCCAGCGCCGGTTGGGGGGCAGGCCCCGCAGGCGGCAGGGCGCCCGGGCGGGGCTGCAGAGGTCGCTGTTGTGCCAGGGCCGCCGCGCGGCGGTCGGGAGGGCCAGGGCGCGGCGGCGGGCGCAGCGAAGCCGCCGGCGCCTGGCAGGGTGCCTGCGGGCGCCCTGGCACAGGGCGCGCAGGTGAGGCATGAAGTGGCTGCGAAGGCAGAGCCTGTAATGGCTGCGAAGGCGGAGCATGATCAGGCTGCGAGCGGGGCCGCAGTCGTGGGGGAGGCCAGCGAAGCGCTTCAGGGCGCGGGAGGCGGGGCGCCCGATCTGGACGCCGCGCCTGATAAGGCTCTCAAGTCTGAGGAGCTCCCTGCGCCTGTTCAGACTCGCAAGTCGCCGCGCTGCGCTGCCGGCGGCGCAACGGCGCGCGGCGGCAGGTCCGCGCGCGCGGGTGCCGCGCGCGGGCGTGCCGCACGGGGGAAGTCCGTTGGCGTGCGGGCCGGGCTGGGCGACCCTGCCAGTGAGGGCGTGCACGCGAGTATCGCTGGGACAGTTGCGGCCGGGGATGCTGGCGGGGTTGGAAGCGCCGGCGGCGCCCTCGACAGCGGGGGCGGCGGCACGGCTGCGCGTGCCACGGAGCAGACAGCGCCGGCCGACACGATCGGCGTGCGCAGTGGTGAGTCTGGTCCGGAGACAAGCAAGAAGACGTCGGGGGTGGCCGTCGCGATGGGCGCGCGGGCGGGGGACGCTCCTATCGTGGAGCGAGCCGGCGGCACGCCCGGGGTTGGCAGCGGGCCGAGCGCACGTGCGTGCGGCGAGGGCGCTGCGGGTGTCGCGAGTCCTGCACCTGCACACGTTCTCGGACCTGAAAGTATTAAAGCAAGCGGGCAAGATGCAAGTCAGGCGCGGGAGGGCGGCGCGGATGCCGGGGCTGCGCGGGGAGCCATGGGCCATGGTGCAACAGGGGGCGGCAGCCCGCATGTGACGGTGAGTGTGCCCGGAGCGGCAGCGGCTGACACTGTCGATGACAGCGCAGCAGAGGATTTCTTGAAGCTGCCAGACTAGGCAATTGGGTGAGCGGGTGGGTAGCCTAGGAGTTGCATGGCTCCATGGTGCAGGGTGCTGTGCAAGTGCGCCGTTTTGACGCGCGTGCCCCCACAGGGTGCTGATCGTTTTCAGCCGCGTAGCCCATGTTGGCTGGGCTGTGGTGGTTGCTGAGTGTGTTTGTCGTTGCCTGGACGACCTGGCTGCAGGTCGACCACTGTGCAACACTGCACATGCCTCGCATGTTGCTCTGCTGCTCTTCATTGGTGTTCTTCATTGGGGTTCAAGAGGCATAAATGGCGGCATTGCTGCCATGACGTTCAGCACATGTCTTGGGACGGGACGTTGTGACCCTGCCTTTCGTGATCACTCTCAATGTCGCTTGCAGCGTTGCTTTGCAATGTTGCTTTACAGCATCATTACCCAGGGATGGCGAGTTGCCCAGGCCCCTGGCAAGGGCGGGTGTGGAAGGTATGGGAGTGCATGTGCATGTTTTGGTTTCACTTGCGTTCCTCGCCGGCAATGCTGACTGTGATGCAGACACTTCCAAGCCAAAACACGGCCCATGCAGGCTACAATGTAGGCTATAAATTACCAAATGGCATGTACAGCATTCAGAGCCCGTAGGACATACTTAGTCGTGAGAGGCGCCACAGACACACAGGGTCAAGTTGGTAATGCAAGCACTGGCGAACGTCACGACTGAACTTTTCACTTCAATTTCTATGTATTTAACGCCGCACATAGAGTCTGGTCCGCTGCCGGCATGCAGTTGCGCAGCCAGTAAAGGTTTGCAGGCTGCGACACATACTAGGTCAAGCAGTTTTTCACAGTGTGTGCAACTGCAATGCCGTGAGCGTGCGCCGCAGCGAGCATGCCTGCCAGCGCTCAGGACAGCTCGAACCCGGCGTTGGCGGAGATGGCGTACAGGAGCTTGGCGCGCAGCGTGTCGGCGCGCCGGTAGTTTGGCAGCTTCTGCGCGCGCGCGGCCGCCAGGGCCGTCAGGCTCGCCGCTGCGTGACACAGAACAGGCTTGCGGGCGGTTCAGCGTCCCGCCATGGACAAGGGTACAATCAGCAGGCAGGGCGCGCACTACCGCGCGTGGGCACGCGGTGCTGGCACCAGCCAGGGCACGTCCGCGCTGCCCCGCATCACGCCAGCTCCAGCGCATGCAGCATTGTCACCCTGTCCTAACCCTAACCCTATGCTGGACCAACACCGCAGTGCGCCGTGTCCGACGGCGCGCCGCATCAGGCTCCGCATGATCCCCGTGAGCCAGGCGTGACCCGCACGGCGGCAGCCCCCGCGGTGCACGCGCCCGCGAGTGAAACCGCAGCCATACCCTGACCCCGTGCGCGAGCGCCAGCAGGCTGAGGTGCATGGCCACGCCCCGACCCAGCGGAGCGCGCCAGCAGGTTGAAGCACGTGCTCGCGCTGGGCAGGCGGTCCACGTCGCGCGCGCCGACCGCCGCGAACGGCGACGCGTCGCAGGGCACGCGGTGGATGGTCAGCGGCGGCGCCAGGTGGCGGAAGCCGCCGAGCGGCGCGCGGCTGACGGACGTGACGAAGCGCAGCAGCAGGCCGAGCTCGTCTGCGCTCATGGAGGCCACCACCTGTTCATGGGCTTCATTCAGGCTTTGGCTAGGGTTAGGCTGCCTCGAGATGCGCTCAGTGTGCGCAGCGTGTGCCGTGCGGGGCGAGCGCGCCATTGGGCACATGCACATGGTCGGCGCGGCGGGCAAGCAGGCTTCATTTTATAAAAATGAGACGAGGCAGCGCGCGCGGGCGCGCCTTCCAGAACAGCCGCACGGTGGGCGAGGCGGGCGAGTAGCCGCCGGAGTAGGCCGCGTGCGCACGCATGTCCTCAAAGTCCAGGCCGCCGCCACCGCTGCCGCCCGCCAGCAGCTGGTTGACCTCCGCGGGGCTCAACAGGCGCAGCCACGCGGCCGGGATCACCTGCGCGCCGCGCAGCGCGTGCTGCTTGCTTGCGCGCCCGCGCGTGCGGTGGGGCTTCTGCGGTGGGGCTGCGGCATGGCTGCAGCGGTGCTATGGGGGACGCTGGAGAGCAAAAGCAGCGCAGCAGGAGGCCCGAGGTTGGTCACCGCATGCTCGTACTCTGCAGCGTCAGCGGAATCAGCGGACTCGATGCGATGGTGGGAGCTCAGCTGGCATGCGCTGTACAGAAAGGACCCCTGCAGGGCGGCGCGGCGGGGCGCGCCTGGTGCAGGCCGGCCGCAAAAGCGGCGGACGCGGCCGCCAGCCGGCCGTTGAGGTGCCAGTCGGCGATCAGGTGCACGTACAGCAGCTTGTTCGCATCGGTCACCGGCACGTCGCCGCCGCGCGGACGCAGCTCGTGCACGCTGCGCGCGCCTAGCGCCTCCACCTCCACGGTGAAGTCGAGCCCGAGGTCGGCCGCGTCGCCGGCGTAGCGCTTGAGCGCGCCGAGCGAGCGGTGCAGCTGCGGGTCCAGCGCCGCTAGGTCGTCCAGCAGCGGGCGGCGCCCCTAGCGCGCCTCGCCCCGGGTCGGAGCAAGCAATAGGGTATATGGTAGGGTGCAGGGTAGGGCACCTTACTCTATGCCTTGGAACGCTCAGCACCCAGCCGGTGCCAGGTCGCACACTCGCGGACCTGCTGCGCCTGCAGGCGCGCCAGCGCACCAGCGCCAGCAGCATGTCGAGCAAGGCAGCTGCACTGCTCCGTCTGTAAGAAAGAGAGCATGCTGCGCCCGGGCGGCGCCCTGCCCGCGCGCGCCTGCAGGCGCGCCACGAAGAAGGGCGCGAGCGGCGCGCCGAGCAGGATGCCCTCGAACAGTGCCTTGCCCAGCAGCAGGCCCAGCAGGCGCAGCAACGCCAGGCCCTCGCCGCCCAGCGCGGCGGCCTCGGGGCGCGGGAACGCCAGCCCGCCCGCCGTCGAGAACAGGCCGCGTTCGGCCGCAAAGCCCTCGCGCACGGCCTGCCGCGGCAGCACACGCGCGCACGGTGATCAGCAGCGCCGCTCGGCCCCCGCGCGGCAACCCGACAGGCGCAGCATCGGCGCCGGGTCAGAGGCACACCAAATAATGCGACAAGGCATGCTAGGCATTTGCGTTGCCACCCACTGAACTTGACGCCCTGCGCAACTCGCAGACAGGTGCTGGCCGTGCTCGGCGTCGACCTGAGGCGCGATGCACCCCCTCAAGAGTCCTGCAGAACGCCCGACGTCCAGGCTCGCCTCCTCACGGCCGTCCCTCAGACACACCAGGCAGAGGGTAGGGTTTGACAAACCCTATCCCAACACATGGGAACCGCACGAGCGCCCCACAGGCGCGCGCCTCCTCCAGGAACGCCTTCTGCAGGCCGCCATGGTCCAGGCCCGCCTCCTCCGCGCCGGCCGCGTTGACAAACGTGACCGCCAGGCGGCCGCGGATCGCGCCGCCCACGCCGCGCAGCGCCGCGTGCGCTTCCTCCAGCAGCGCGGCGCGCCGCAGCGTGACCTGCAGCGGCGGCGCGCCGCCGTCGGCCGGCGCGGCGCCCCAGCGGCCCCTGCGCGCGCGAAAGGGTATATGGTTAGGGAAAGCCTACCCTAAGCCTACCCTCTCGAGAGTCCGTCTGCGCGGCGGCGCGGGCCCCTGCCAGGGCGTCTGTGCTCCTGACACGCCCGGCTAGCACGCCCGGCTGGAGCACTGTCTGCGCCCGCAGGGGCAGCACGGCGCCTGCCGGCCGCCTGCACCTGCACGCGTCTGAGCGCGAGGCGTGCCGCGGCGCGGGCAGGGGCGCCGCACCGCGCCCGCTCAGCGGCCACGAGCGCGCGGAAGACCTCCACGCGCAGCGCAAACTGCACGCACTGCGGCGCCTCGGCCAGCAGCGCGGCCAGCGCGGCCGGGCGGCCGCCGCCGCCAAGCCCGCCCGCCGACGAGCCGCCGCCATCGTCACCGCCCGGCTGCCACAGCGCGCGGACGACCGCGGCGGCCGAGAAGCGCTCCTCGGCGTCGGCCGCGGCGGCGCCCGCGCCCGCGCCGGCCGCCCGCGCGGCCTCGAACGGCGCGAGCCAGAGCGCGGGCGGGCAAAAGCGGCGGCGCAGGTCGCGCTCGTGCAGCGCGCGCAGCGCCGCCGGCGCCCACTCGCGCAGCATGCGCCCGGCCTCTGGGTCGGACGCGCCTGCGGCGGCGCCCGGCTGACTGCAGTGGGCGCAGCCGCCGGCAAGCGTGGACATGCGATGATGACTGCACCGCGCGGATGAAGCACCAGTGCTGCACGCCACGCGTGTCGAAGGTTGCACGGCAGGGGTGCTGGTGACCCACAGACATTTCACTCGCTTGTGAGCTCATGCTCTACAGCGCCCGCCCGTGCAGCGCGCGGCGCGGGGCGTGCCGGGTCTGCTGGGCGCCGCCGTCGCGCACTGCGTATGGTACACGAGCGTGTTTAAAGCGGTGGCGACGCCGCGCGCGGCCGCCAGCGTCAGCGGCGCCTGCGTCCCGCCAGGGCACCGGCGTCATTGCTCTGCACTGGGAATGCCAGCAGCCAGGGTCGCAGTGCGGTCTGCCAAAGGTCGTTCACTCTGATAGCAGCGCCGGCGGGGCATACAATAAGCAGCGCCGTGGGGCGCCAAGAAAAGGAGTACCAGCAGTTAGCAAACACACTTGCTCCCTCGCTAAAGGTGAAAAAGCTCAGCAAAGCACAGACAACCGCGGCCGTAACCGCGGTATGGCCAGCCTCACATGTGGACCAACGGGTGCCGGGCGCCAGCTGTCCGCAGCACACCTGCGCCTCGTAAAAGTCCTCATCGTCGTAGGCCTGCAGCGCGGTGGCGAGCAGCCGCGCGAACAGGCCGAGCGCGCGCGCGTGCTCGGGCGGCAGCCCCGCCACGCCCCCGCGCAGCGACGCAATGTCCCAGCCGCGCGTCGCGTCAGCGGGCGCCTCCAGCGGCAGCCCGGCCGAGCGCGCCAGCCAGGCCCAGAGCCGCGGCAGCGCGGCCGTGCCCAGCGCCAGCGCGCTCGTCAGCCGCGCCACCGCCTGCGCACCGCGCCGGACCGGCTCTCACGGGTTGCCGCTGCTGACACGCAGAGCCGGAACCGCGGCGCGGCGGCGCGGCCGCGCCCAGCGCCGGTGCGCGCGTCGGCCGCGCGAGCGCCTGCGCTCCGGCGCGGCGCGCTCGCAGGCCTGTGCGCCGCGGGCACCCACAGGGAGAAGGGAGCCGAGCGCGCGTGGAGCCGGCTGTCGGTCCTGCTGGAGGCCGCGTCGCAAGCCGCAGCCAGCGGCTCATCCCTCCGTCCGGAGCGTCCAAGCGGGCAGCACAGGGCCCCCACGCTCCCAGCATTTTGATATCTTTACCAAGCCATTTCACATGATGCTGGCAGCCTCGTGCATGCTCGCATCGCGTCCGGGCCAGGCCAGGCGGGCGCGCGCGCCCTGCCGGCCGCACCTCCCTGCCGGCGGCCGGCGGCAGGCTCGCCGCGGCCGCCAGCTCCGGCAGCGCCCCCAGCGCCAGGTGCAGCAGCGCGGCCAGGCGCGCCAGGCCCGCGTCGCCGGCCGCGGCCGCCAGCAGCTGCGCCAGCAGCGTCCCCTCCGACAGCGGCCACAGCGCCGCGCGCGCGCCGCACGCGCCCGCCGCGGCCGCGGCCGCCTCGGCGCACGGCACCTGGCCGCCGAGCGGGCCGCGCAGGCGCGCGCGCGCGGCGGTTAGGAGCAGGGTCGCGGTCGCGACGAGCTCATCCGCGAAGCCGGGCGCGGCGGCGGGGTCGAGCAGCGGCGAGCGCGCCAGGAAGCGCACCTCATGCCCGTCGCGCACCTGCCGGCGCACGGCGCCGCGCGTCGACGGCCGCGTCGCAGCGGCGCGGCCAGCGCGCCCCGCGCACACGGGCGTGCTGGGCTGTCAAATCATGGTGAAGATTCATGGTACGAGAGTGTCGTGTTACGCTCACCGCGCGCATCACGCGCCCGCCAACTGCCGTGCTGAGAGGAATAAAGATAGTGTCACATGATAGGACACGACGAGAGTTTATGCCGACGCTTGCACCAGGATGTCCCGTGTCCGCCAACCGTTGTGCTGAGAGGAGTAGGGGAACGCTCCAACAACAACATATGACAACTGGTTGTGATGGCATGCGCACCACGCGCATCGCGCACTCGCCGACCACCAGCGTCAGCACATTGCCCAGCGCCCAGACGCAGTCGGACCAGGTCAGCCGCGGCGCGCGCGCGCCGCCGCTCGCGCCCATCGCGCCCCCGGCCGCCCCGCCCGCGGCGCCGCCCCGCGCGGGGCCCTCCGGCGCCGGGCCGGGCGCGCAGCCCAGGGCAGGGTCGCACAGGCGCCGCAGCGCCGCCAGGCAGGGACGCAGGTGTGGGAGCGCCGCCAGCGACGCGCGCGCGGGCGGCGGCAGCGCCGACGGCAGGCCGGGTGCGGTGAGGAGCACGGCAGCCACGTGCTGCGCGGTGGCGGAGCTCGCCGCCGCGGCATCCCCGCCCGCCGCTGGCCCTGCGCCCACTGCGGCACCTGCGCACCGCCCACTCGTCACCGCTCAGCCGCAGCGCGCTTGGCGCTCAGGCCAGGGCTGACTGCCAGGAGGCTCAGTTCGCACCCGGTCGCTTGCACGAATAGGACATTCAACTCCGCCCTGGGTCAGTATGCGCAGACACCCCAGGAAAAGGGAGCGCGCCGTTGCAGTGCGCGCCGTCCGCGTCCGTCCGCGGCGCGCCCGCATCCAGCGGACGCAGCGCGACCGCGAGCACCGCGGCCAGCTGGGCAGCGGCCGCCTGCACGCTCGCCCTGGCTGGAGACGCAGGGTTGGGGCCCGGGCTGGCCTCCGCGGCATCCAGCCCCGCGGGTACAGCGCCGTCCAGGCCCTGCCGCAAGCTGCTCGGGCGGGCTGCGGTGCCGGACCCTAACCCTAAACCTGGCCCAGGGCCGCCGTCGCCGGCCTGCTGCACGACGGCCGCCAGGCGCCGGCAGGCGGCGCACAGCGCAGGCGAGCGCCCGGCGAACGCCGCGAGGTGCGCCGCCGCGGCCTCCGCGCGCGCGTCCCCTGCGGCGCAGCAGCGTGCGCGGCGGGCTCGAGCAAGGCTTGCGGAATAACGCCCAGCAAGACATGGTGATGTGCCCTCAGCGAGCACAGGCGTGTCGACTACGATGACACAGACGCGCGTTTCGCCACGGTCCACCAGGCCGCCAACCTTTATTCCAAAATACAACCGCCGTCCGTATCTGCTGCTGTGTGTGTTGGTGGATGCAACGCAGACGCTGGCGCCCAGGACGACAGGGCGATGCTGACAATACATTGCCTTTCCTGCAGCCACTCTGCAAAGGTTCTCTCGTTCGGCATGCGGGCGCATAGCTGCCCCGGCGCGCAGGGCGCCCACCCGGCGCGTAGCAGCGCCACGCAGCCGCGTCGGTCAGCACCGCCAGCGCCCGCGCCGCCGCGGCCGCCGTGAGCGCCTCGCACCCGCACCCCAGCAGCGCCGCGCACAGCAGCAGCAGGAGCTCGGCCTGGCGCAGCCATGCGTCCCTGCGAACAGCGTCCCGTTGTCGAATTCGGGCCGGCAGCATGACAAGTGCTTGCCAGAGGTGGTCCCTGCTGCAAATGCAATCCCAACATGCATGCAGCCCAGCGTCCCATTAACACTGCACCGCAGTCATGAGACAGCTGAGCAGAGTCAGAGCTCGCCCAGGCGTGCGAGGGCGGCGCACCGCCGGCCGGCGTCCGCGGCGGCGCCGCAGTAGTTGAGCCGCGCGTCCGCGCTGGCCACGCTGCGGAGCACCAGCGCGAGCGCGCCCCGCAGCGGCGCCGCGGCGCGCGGCGCGGGCGCCGCGACGGGCGCGCCGGCCGTCCAGGCGCGCCGGCGGGCGCGCGAGAGCGGGCGCAGGTGCAGGTACAGCATGGGCGGCAGCACGCCGTCTGCCGCAGGCAGAGCTCAGTCTGCGTCTGGCGCCCTGCCTGCGGCCGGCACTCGGCGCTGCACCCGGAACAAGGGGAGTGCGTAGCCATAGGCCTGCTGCGGAGCACCGGTGCGCGTGGCTGAACAGCAGGGGCGGCAGCACCACGCCTGTCACAGGCGTGCACCACCACCGCCTACTACTGCTGGCCATGGGAGGCACTCGGCAGTGCTGCAGTGCGTAAGGGAGAAAGGAGCACCACTGTTGATACAACTGTGCACCACTTTCAGCTCAAGTCCTCTCGCGCGACGGGCCTGCTCTGGCTCCAGCTATTGGGCAGCCTAAGGCGCAGGAGGCGCGCGCACGCCTGCGAGAGCCTGCGCGCTGAGGTGTGCGCTGGGGTCTGCAGCGACAGCGCCATACGCCTTCAGCCAGGCAGTCACCAGCTCCTCCTCAAAGCTCCGCCGCTCCCGAGCGCCCCTGTACAGGGACAAGTGTCAGAAACGGAAGAGAACTGTTGACTCTAGCACGTTGCATGCTTGTAAAGCTAGGCAACAGTTGGCAACCACAACTGCTCACCTGAATGCGCTCTGTATTGTGACCGCGGCTCTGGCACGCTGCCGCTCCCCGCTGCGTGCACTGCGCTCGGCCTTCACCTTGCTGAGCAGCTCCTCTCTGTGGCCAGACCACAGTGTCACTGCCTTGACGCCTCTGCATTGACACCAGTCGCGGTATCTCGAGGTGCAGCAACAATTAGCATGTGCTGCACACGCCACACGGAGTGCGGACCGTGTGGCCTCTTTCACCGTCCGCCCACCGCGGCGCACTGCTTTCTCAAACATGCTGACACCTCACATGTCGCAGTCGGCTGTGCGGGAGAGAGCTACAGCAGGCAACACAGAGCCGCCTGCGTGTGAGCAAACCTCTGGAGCCTCTGCCAGAGACTCAGGGGTGCTTCACGACACCTGCACTAATGTAGAACAATGCTAGCAGCAACCTGAATGCTGAGCTGTTTTACCATACATGTTGCTGTCTGGCCACCATGTCATGGATGGCTCGCATACTGCCCTGCATGCCCATCATGGAGACCTGAGGATCTAGATATTAATGACATGCGTCACCTCAACCATGTAGAAAGACGGCGTGCTTGTTGCATTTACATGCCCAACCCAGCCGCATCCGGATAATCTTCAAACACTTCAAAGTCCGAGCGCCATAGACACGTCCCTAACATCCCGGAGAGCGCTGGAGGAGTGATATACAGCAAAAGCATGCCAGGCGGTGCTGTGCCTCCCCGCACAGGAGCGCACAAACGCCCGCCCCAATGCATCGGCACACTGGACTGCGCAAGTACGCCTTGCATGCCATGACGTATGGGGCACGCAATGAGCCCTCGCGCTGCAGGGACTGCCAGAGTATGCCATGCCATGCCATCGCGCATGGGGCACGCAGTGAGCCCTGCAATGCAGTGTGTGCCGATGCAGGCATGCTGTGCGCAAACATGAAACACTGGGCTGCAGAGCGCGCCTTCCTGCACACCGCCAAAGGGATACGACGCAAAGAATGGGCTTACGGCAGCCTAGTGCTGCCAGCTACCAAGAAGAACCAAGTCCTTGACGGGTCAAGAGCAGCCTTCTGCGGTGTTCATCACCCATCCACAATGAGAAAGCCCTCGCAGGGGCGGGGAGCCCCTAGCCAGCACAGGCGCAAAAGCGCAGCCCGCTGCTGGCACTGGCAGTCCGTGTGCGAAGACCTGGTCCCCCGCTGCCAGGCACATAGCAGCCAGCTGCCGCGGGGGGCGCAAGCTCTGCCAACACGCCGCACGAGCCATGCGCTCGCCGCCCCAACACCCTGCCTACCGCTCCCATGTGCGTTTGCAACAGAGCCTGAGCCGCAGGTCACAGAGTACAGCCTTGATACGCTGCGGCGGTAATACAGGTATGCACAACTTGGGAAGAAAAGGAACACTCACCCGATCGGAGGCATACTTGACTAGGCAGCCATGTTGCAGTTGCAATGCAGTCAGCAACATGGGGGCCAAACAACATTGCCAGTCACCCATCCGTACTTGCACACACAGCGCGCGCCAGCAAGCTGTGGCAGCGCGCACCAAGCCCGAGCACCATTACATGACAGCGAGGCCCTGGACAGGCACAGATGCACGTATGTACCCCTACATGCGACCCAGGCCCCTGAAGCCCTGCAGCAGGCCATAGCGTGTGTGCATGGCCAGCACATGCAATGAGCGCGCCTCCCAGAATGACCCAAAAGCACTGCAACAGCTCCACTTTGCCCGTCGGGCTGTGCCAGCATCCCCCCCGCCTTGCTTATCTACGCGGCTGCGCATGTTCACTGCTTGACGATGTTGACGGGCACGGCGCCGTTCGTGCTGTTGCCGTTCGCGACCTCGGTCTTCGTGTTGCGCAGGGGCGTGATGCTGCGGTCGCCGCGCGCGCTGCGGTCGCCGACCGTGCTGTGGTCCTCGGCGTAGTCGTCGATGTCCTCGTCCAAGTAGTCGGGCGAGCGGAACGCTGCGTCGCGCCATGGTGCAAGCGCTCGGGCCTTGTATGACAAGCATGGCAGACGAATGTGGCTGATGCGAAGCTTGGTGAATCAACTCAATCAAGGCCTGGTCTTGCCAGAGAACACTGTGCACCAAGAACCGCTCGAAATTTTTACGGCAACGACGATTGCCAGCTGCAGAGTACCAACAGGCACGGCCATGCGGGGATGTACAGCTCATGCAACGTGCAGGGGTGCGTCCTTTCTGGGAGCAGTGGCTGGGGCGCACCGATCAGCATCACGGCTGCCACCACGTTGAATACGCCGAGCACGTACATAGGCCGGCTGCGAGCGCATGCAGCACTGTCAAGACTCCATCAAAGTGATAAGCATTAGTAGGCTCGGCTCCCAGCGCATCGTCGCTTGCCAAAGCGCACACGTGAGGGGCCCTGGCTGAGCTCCGTCACTGGATAATGGCAATGGTGGCTGTCAGGTCTGGCCGGGACGCACGTGAAGGAGCCGCTGTTGGAGAGCGCGCCGATGAGGTAGGGGCCCTGGCATCGCACACATCCCCAGACTCACTGCCATGCACCCATGACTTCTGTACGCGTGCATGAGGACAGCTGTGGAGGCTACATGATGACGCCAGGCTAGTCATGGACATTACATGGCGTTTTTGAGATTAGCGCACGGCTGATCACGCGATGCACGGCGCACAGGCGCCGACGGCCTGCGCGCTCACAGAGGTGCGGGGCGCGTCGGCGCGCGTGCACCACAAAGCCGCCGAACGCGCCCAGCGTGTTGAACAGCGCACTGCCGGACGCGCGCGCGCGCCCCAGCAGGAACGTCGCCGGCCACGACCAGATGGGCCCTAGCCAGCGCATGCGCAGCCTCAGGCACATCGCGCAGGCCTGACTGGTAAGCGCTCGACTGGGTGTTGAGGGCATCATGCATCTGGAGCATGCGCATCGGCAATAGTGTGTTCGTCACGGCAGCCAGCGCGGGCGCTTCAGGGCATCACAGGTTCGCGAGAGCGCCGCACCCCAGAGCGACCAGGCGCCGCAGCCTGCGATGATGAGCATGATGATGCCTGGGATGGCGCCGCCCTTCTCCAGCACGACGGGCATGATCCTGCCAGGCCAGCACCGCACACGTGAGAACACATTCTGGTCAGCCCGCAGGTGTGCTCTGGCACTCCTACCCTCCACTGACAAGGCAACACTCCTATAACGTGTACATAGAGGACGGAACTGCCCTGACAATCAGGAGGCACCAAGCGCATCAGACGCGAACCCGCTAATCCTGTCGGGAACTTTTTTCCCCCATCCTGCTCGAGGTGCTAGCCCAGTGGCAAAACCCTCCCATCAATACAACCAAATGCGTCCACTCGCACGCAGCAGCCTCCAGCCCCTCACCCAGTGCGCAGAGCACAGTGCGCAGGCCGCGCAGGCCAGGGGGCTGTGGAGGAACGGTGGCGCACAGGAACGCGACGCCGGAGATGAACACGGGGATGCTGCTGTGCAGGTGCCGCTCGCGGTGCTTCTTGGAAGACCAGGCCATGGTGATCATGACGACGGACACCGGCACGTACAGCGCGCAGGAGATGAGCGCTAGCTTGGTCGTGTGCCACGTCTGCCGCCCCCCACAGCCGCTCACGCACACGGCCGCCGCGCTGTGGCAGTATGTGTCAACGCAGCCTCATCTGTGCATCTGTGCAGCGCCGGTAAGCCAGCTGCATGTTGGTGCGCACAGGCTGCCCCAGAGAAGCCACATGCGATCTGCAAACTTGGTGACACGCCCTGGTCACTTCTGCATGGCTTCTGGTGACGAGGCTGCGTCCAAGCTAGGCGGTCAGGCACGCAGCAAGGCGCACCAGCTCCGCGTTGGTCTGGTGCGCGGAGTTGGCGGCCTTGGGGTTGGTGCCGCTAAAGTTGCCCGAGATCATGGCGTCCAGCAGCAGCGGCGCCCAGAAGAGCACGCTGCGGAGCGCGCGCGATCAGCGCGCGGCGGCTGGGCAGAGGCTGTCGCAACGTGGCCATGGCATCCATGACGTCTTGCAGCAGCAGCGCCAAGTACAGCACGCTTGGACAACTTCACACTTGCTGGACGGACACATGCTATTGCAGCATGCCAGGGTGCAAGCGTGCGCGGCGTGGGCAGGGGCGGCAGGCAGAGGCGCGGCGGGATCCCGCACCCGTAGATGCTTGTTTCGACCAAAAACCAGACGATTCCTAGGGTTAATGTAGGGTCAGTAAAGGTTTAACATTAACCAGATATAACCAGACCTTGATCTGAGGATTCAGATCAAGATCTGCATCACTTCAGACTTTCAATTCAATTCAAAACGCAGACATGGCTCCACAAATGTAATGAAGGCAGGTGCTGGATCAAGAGCAGGTGTGAAGAATACGGACTTACCTAGGTACCAGAGCCTCCAGCTGATCAGGCCCGCTGCGACGCCCCCCGCGCATGTATAAGCCGAGCAGCTATGCATGATTGATTGACACGACGTAACAGGCTCCATCCGGGCTCTGCTAGCACCACACTAGTTGACATTACAGCCTCTGCAAAACGCTGACGCGCCAGCAGACATGACAGGCTCCCTGCAAGGCACACCTGCCACTGGGCGGCGCCTTGCCGGGAAGGTGCATGCTGACTCTCAGCCTTTGGAGCGTGCCACCAGCGGATGCTGCATACTCACAGGTTTCAAACGTCCGCGCACCGAGGATGGTGGTGCCCTTGCCCGACGAGTTGCTGACGGCGGCTAGGTGCACATTGTCCTGGCGCTGCTGCAGCCACGTGCGCTCGGCGGGCTGCAGGAACCAGGCCACGGACGGCTTGGGCGCGAGCAGCACGCGCAGGACGACGCCGTAAATGATTGTCTGCGCGGGGGCGCGCCCGCCCTCAGTGCGCTCGTTGCAGGCTCTGCGTCTCAAGCGGGCGTGTGAGCAGAGCAAGGCGGGGCGCGGCGCGCACGAGGACGCCTTCGATGATAAACAGCCACTGCCAGCCGGGCCTCCCTGCGCAGGCGGGATCGCGCATCACTCAGCCCCCCATGGGCTTGTTGTCACATTGTTACACCGGCAGGCAGGGCCGCGGAGGCATGCACACATATTTTCACATTACCGTTGTCGCAACAGTTGCCAGCTCATCTGAAGAGCGGCACTGCACAACGCCCAGTACTTGACAGAGGCCTCCGACGACCCTGCCTGGGGCTCTGCTCAGGGCCAAGTGCAAGCGCGCTGCGCACCGCCCACGCCGTCCATCTGCAGGAGCGCGGCAGCCGCCAAGGCGCCAATCACCTGCCAGGCAAGCAAGTACGTGGTGAGTATATAGCTCCAATTTGGCGCCTCACATGCCACTAAACCCTGCATGTTCTTGGACGAAACATACATTTTGAGTGGTGTACAGAAAAAGGCCGGCGAGCACAGCAGGACGCCCCTCCAAGCCAAAGTAGCAATGTGCAACAGCTCGCAGCTGTATCAACGCAATAAATGGGCTCGAGTCGACCAGCTCGCACGCATACGCCAGCCTGCCTGCAGGCCGGGCGGCACCTGGCTGATGGCCGTCGCTGAGGTCACCGCGGAGTAGCCCAGCGTCAGCTCGCCCGTGCTGAAGAACAGCGAGGCCTGCAGCGACAGCAGCAACTCAGGGCGTGGCCTGGCGGAGCTGCCCAGCGGCAGGCCGATTGGGGCAAGGAGTGTGAGGGCGCACGTGGTAGAAGGTACCAGGGAAGGTGCCTGCGCGCGCCCGGATGCAAGTGTCAATGTATGCTGGGCGGCCCAGCACGCTGGACGGGCAGTAAGCCTTGATTGCCTGTCCCCGCTGCCACTGACACCTTGTCATGCAACCCAAGCACGCGCAACTGTCATGACTGTGCAAGCCCCTGCCTGCCACACGACAGCGTCCGGCCGGCCGCTGTGCGCGCACCGCCTTCGGCGACGCCCAGCAGGAAGCGCGCCAGGTAGAACTGCCACACGTTCCGCACCGCCGCTGCGGCGTGACCAGCGCACGCTCAGCCCAGACCCTTTTAGTGGAGGGCTTGAGCAAGGGCGGGCATGACTGCCAAGCTTTACACAATCCGCTGAAGAGCCATGTACACAATCCGCCGAAGAGCCATGCAAGCGTGCTGCGTGTCTCGGCGGGTCGTCGACCTGAGGTCGAGGTCACGCAAGGAGGTCATGCAAGGAGGGTCCTATCCTTCATGCACTGTGTCTTAAACGCGGGCATATCAAGAGGCGCGCCTGTCGCGGCGCCCACAGTGCCCCACAGGCAGATGATGACGGCGAGCAGGTTGGGCGCGCCGACGTACAGGATGACAAGGTTTGCCGGCAGCTGCGCAGGGCAAGCCAGCTTTGGCAAGCAGGCGCTCACGCGTGGATGCAAAAAGTGCTAAAGCTGTTCACTGCGCGTGTAGGTCAGGAGTCGACGGCGGGCCCACGCACCATGGTCGAGATGTATCCCAGGAAGAAGATGCCTGCATGAGCGTGAGCAGGTTGAGGGCCTCGGTCAGCGCGACAGTCTCGCACTGGAGAGCGCGCTATCAACCATGTGACAAGGAAAGCTTGGCATGCTGATTGAGTGCAGAGCGTGAACGTTCACAAGGTTGCCAGAGGCACAGTGAATGCACCACATTCTCGCCACGGGCGGGCACTGGCGCAGGGGGCAGATGCAGATGTTGCGTGACGAGCGTGCGCGCCTGACCCCAGCCCATACTGCGCGTTGTCCAGGTGCAGGTACTGCTTGAAGCTCAGCGCGGAGAAGGCCAGGTTGGAGCGGTCCAGGTACGTCCACAGCACGGTCAGGAACAGGCTGCCCCGGCGCGCAGCAGAGTTGGGGCGCTGGTTCCCTAAGAGGGAAATTGCACTCGGGCGGGGAGCTGTCCGGTTGCAAGGCCGCGTTCTTGCTTCCTGTCAGCAAGCACGGGCGAGCAGCGCGGGCGCACAAGGGTATGATGGCGTAGTACGTCTTCTTTATGGCCTGCCTCGTGTCGACCTGCGGCCCACGCAAACACATGCCCTCAGCAGCCGCAGTCTGGGACTGCGTGGCTGGCCTGCAGCAAGGCGGCGCTCTGACAAGTCAGGCGCACAAGCTCCTGTATGTGCGCAGCAAGGGACGCCGCGCATGGGCCACGCAGGGAAACCTTGCAGCAATGCAGGAGCAGCCCCCCCTGCTCGCCTGAAATACCACGGGCCTCTTACAGAGCACTGCACAGCTTCCTACAGCGACCGACCGCTCAGACATACGGCTGATTCAAGGGCGGCCGGAGGACAGCCACAAAATGTAATTGTACGCACCATGCCGCCTCCGGCGCGCTTCAGTTCGCCGTTCTCCATAGAGCTCTTACTCGGCTCGTGCGCGTTCAAGGGCGCGGTACTCATCGTGCAAGAGGTACTGCCTGCAGGATGGGAGTAATGGGCTCACAGACGAGGCCGCGACCCCGGCCGGCACTGGCGATGACTGTGCTATGCTTTCTACGATACTCCTCCTTCCTGGCGTCTGGTACACCGCACTCAGGAGCCCGCCCATCAGTTGCCCTCGCCGAGAGAAAGTTAGGGCTCCAGGACCTACCACATGCCAACACCACGTGCAAACACCTTCGAACCACACCAGGGACAGCCCAGGACAGAGACACTGGAACAGGGCACACATGAGACGCGCTCGAAACGAGCTGGCTAAGAACGTGTGGCTTGCCAATGCATTACCGCAAGGCAGCCTGTTGTGACCTGCTCGAGCGCTGCACAGCGCGGCCGCGAGCGAGCCATCCCGCACGTGCGCCACCTGCTGCCGCAACCACGGCTCTGCACAGGCTCATGCCAAGCACTTTTCTCTTCGACAGCAGCTCTGCGGCGGCTCCCCTGGTCACGCCGCCGCCGCCAGGCGCGCGTCGCGCACACAGGTGGACGGGTGGACGGGATGTACGCACACAGGTGGACGGGATGTACGCACTGCGCTGCGGAACAAGGAGGCCAGGTGCAAACTTGACAAGTGTGAAAGGGAGCTCGCCCGCACCGTCCTGGGCGATGTCCTGGGCGCTGCCATCGATGAGAGCTACGCCATCTTGGAGGGGATGCTGCAGGCAAGTACACATGCACGCACCCCCTGCTCCTGTCCGGGAGGCAGTGTGTGCGCAGAGACCTGAGCAGGCCCACGCCGACACTCTTGCCCGGACCTGCCTCCCCAGGATGATTGGACTGCGATGTTGGGGCCTGGTGCTGCGCATGTCTCTGCGGGCCAGCCCGTTGTGTATCCAAACCGGCCGTGGTGACACGTGGTGACAGGCGCAAAACAAGCGGGGTCGTCCTGCACGCACCAGGTGGTGCGCAGCGGGAGCGGCCAGGAGAGCGCGAGCGCCGCCGACCACGAAGCAGAGCTCACCGTAGCGAAAACGAAGGTGCTCCCTCCTGCATCGCCGCACCGCCTCCCACCGCCTGCTGTTCGTGCACCAGTGGTGACTCTGCCGACACGCTGACTCCCATCCCTCTCACACCGCGCACGGCTATGCCCCGCTCACCGCAGCTGCTCATCGCGCAGCGTAGGGCGTCACCTTACGCGGCCGCCGGGCAGACGGGGCCCTTGCATGTTTTAATGGCTTCACCGAGGCTGCGTGTGACCCAGGCACTGGAGCGGGATGTGGCAAACTTGATGACCGCCGCCAAAGCAATCACATTGACAATGAACGGCTTCCACGAGCACGCCGCGCGCGCCGTGGCGCTGAAAGCGGCAGCCGGCGACCACGGCGGGGGCCAGGCCTTTGCGTCCGGCGGCGCTTCGGAGGCGTGCGCCCGCCTCGCGCCCTGCCTGCGCGGCATGAGTTGGTGCACACTCCGGCGGGGTGGGCTTGCTGTATGTAGCAAGCTTTGTCCTGGCCTGCACATGCAATAAGCGGAAGGGTTGCAGTTGCCGACCACCTGGACGAGAGATGAATCACCTGACTGCCTGGCGCGCCTTGCTGACCGTGCGTACGGCCAGGGCCAGGTCGCCCTGCACCGCCCGGACGAGCTGTACGTTGGCGCGCAGTCGCGGGCCAAGCGCGACGCTGCTGCTGCGGGCCCCCGGCGCCCGGTGCGGCCGCACCGCCCTGGCTCCGCGCCGTGCGTGCCGCTGTACTGCGGCAACCCCCCGGCATATTTGCTCAAGCGTGCGCCAATGGGCAGACTGCGGCGCGCAGGGGCGGCCGCCCAAGAAGGCGGTCACGCAGGTGGCGGCGGACGTATGCGGCGGGGGGCGCCCGTCCGGTGCGTGGCGCCTGCGCGCACGCGCCAGCTCACCAAGCCCGGCACCTCTCGGCAAAGAGGGTGACCTGTATGCGCGCCCTTGCTGGCACGCTCTGCGACATGCTCTTCGCCACTGCGTCGGGCTGCCAGGCGTGCTCGTGCTGCCGAGCGTGCTCGGCCCGCAGACGGCCCTGCGCCCAGGCGTCTGTCATGGACCCGGCTGGCAGGCATGCTGTGACAAGGCGGCGGACGTGGCCGCGCTGCGCCGCGTGCAGCTGAGGCGGCGGCGGGGGCGCAGCGCGGTGCAGCAGCGACGGCCACGCCCGCGCGCGGCGCGCTGCCCGCTGCGGCGAGCGCATGGACCCAGGCGCGCCTCTGTGCCTGCCCTGCACGGCTCCTGCAAAAGACGCTGGGGCATTGCACGGCTGCAGTGCACTCCAGTGCCCCTCTGTGCAGTTCTTCCTAGTGTGGCCAAGCATTTCGCGGCCCCAGCACAGCCCTGCACAGGGAGCGGCCTGGCCCAACCCCCCTATCCGCAGCGCCCCCAGTAGCACCCCGCACAGTGTGGTGTAGCCAAGTCCGTGTTGGTGCACGGCAGCTGGCCCAGGCCACGCCCGGCCTGCGCCGTGGAACACCGGCCAGAGTCGGAGCTGCGCGGTGCCTGGCGCAGGCGCGCGAGCCCGCGCAGCCGGGACGGCTCCCGGAGGAGCGGGTTACCTTCCGCAGCTCCTCCGCAGCCTGTCGGATGTTGAGGTGGCCGGCATTTTCAATCAGGCGCGCCGCCCTGGGTTCCTCGACGCCCGCCCTCTGCACTAGCGGGGTGTCTGAGTGCGTCTGCTGCTGCAAGCTTCGGGCAGCGGGGTCGCAGGGGTGGTGTGGCTCGCGCATCTGCCATGGGCCAGTGCGCTGGTGCCGCTGGATGAGCGGAGCTTGGGTACCTGCCCATGCGCACTGCCCACAGGCTGGTGGGCGTGCGCTGGTAGAGGTCGCGCGGTGCCAGGCCCCGGACGGGCGCGCCTGATTGATGCACCGCATACCTGGTTCCTGGGCGGATTGTAGCGGGCGCAGCGGCGCGTGCTGCACCCGCTGCTTGAGTTGCGCAACCGGGGCGGCATACGGCCGGCGCGCGCCGGCGGCGCCCAGCGTGCGCGCCTCCTGAGGCTCTGGACCCATGCGCAGGTGCGCGTGCGGCGTGGACATGGAGCTCGGGCTGCAGGCCGGCCACGCCGACGGCATCGGCAGCACCCTGCGGCAGGCGCGCCGCGGCTGCTGTGCCGCCGGCTATATGTGTGCATGCTGGGGGAGCTCGGAGGTCTGTAGGTGTGTGGCCATACGAGAGAGGGGCAGCCACATGGTGCATGGGCTGTGTCGTTGCAGCGACGCTGCCCGAGCTGCTACAAATGCAGAACGCCAGGCCCCCAAATGGCCACTCCGGCACCAAAGTGCTAGTACATGAACGCCTCGCGAAATCGGTCGTGTTCAGTACCAAGGACGGCCCCTGCATGTGCTCAGACAAACACCGCTGGTGGCACACTGGCAGGTGAGCGCCTGGGTGAGGCTGCCGGGTGTCTGTAGCCAATTCAGGCGCCAGACAAATTTTGATGGCTCACAGGCTGTCTGTCGTTGCCCTTGCCGTGGTACTGGTCATCTGTGCGGGTTCAACACAGCTGCGAGCCTGAGTGGCCTGGCCCTGTCCGCCTGCGCGCAGCTGGTGGTCGGCGGCATGCGGCCGTACGTAAAGGTCCAGGACGCGCTAGTGCGCCCCAGCCGGCTCGTGGCTGATGAGCACACCAGCATCCAATCATTTCTTGACGCATCGTGAAGTACCCATCCCGCAACCATACGGAGCGCAATCCCCACTGCACCTGTGTGCCATGAGCCGCAGCTGAGATCCCGGGTCGGCGGCGCCGAGTGCGCTGCCTGCCCGGGGATCCGAGCTGCGCTCCGCCGGCGTGCCAGGTGAGCCCGGGGCCCGGGGAGTGTGTACTAGCTATGATGGACCGCAAGGACTGCGCTGCAGAGCAGGAACCTGATGGGTTCCTGCTCTGCTGCAACTTCGCGCTCAACTTTGGCGTGCGGGCATGTGGCCCGCATGCAACCAGCCCTGTACGATGCCTGCTGCCGCGGCTCC